>OJRC01000280.1_pt1 | contig 39526 bp, 36 predicted proteins | sample 1599081 | NCBI WGS metagenome assembly OJRC01 (sample SAMN03922519, study PRJEB24848) | human gut metagenome | isolation source: stool sample | host: Homo sapiens | place: Germany | collected 2010-02 | reverse complement strand
CGAAGGACGCAAGAAACGCGGCTCTTTCCAAAACCATGGGTTTTTCAACGGTCTGGGTCCGGCGGCGAAGGGCGCCGGACGCTCAGACCTCCGGAAGCGGGCTTTTCCGACACCCTCGGACAACCGCGGGGCCAAGCCGCCGCAGCCCGTCAGGGAATCCATTTCGCAGCATGGCCGGGTGGATGCAAAAGCACGCCCGTTTGCTGCTGAACACTCCCTCCGCGCATCCCTACCGCTCGCCGTCCCCGTGCTTCGCCGGCCCCGCCAGGTGCGAGAGCACCGTGCGCACCGCCCCGCCCGCGCCCGACGAAAACAGGGAGCGCAGCATCCGCCGCACATTGGCCTTGGTCTGCGGATCCAGTTCCCGAATCGCCTCCAGCGCCTTCACGGCGCTGTCCCGCCAGTCGTCCACCAGGTCGGTCACAAGCTCGGCCTGCGACGCGTCTACCACGTGGTAAAGCGTATCCACCAGTTCGCGCCGCTGGTCCATGTCCATGCTCTGAAGCCAGGTATGAATGGCCTCGTCGGTGATTTTGCCGCTCATGTCCAGATCGTCCTGACGCACGAAGTCGCCGTTTTCCACCTGCCAGGTCATGGCGTCGTGCTGCAGAATGCCAAGGGATGTGGATCGCACCACCGTGTACCGGGGATGATAGTGCAGGAGCATCCCCACCACGCTGCTCTGGGGAATGTAGCTTTCGATGCGGGCACTGATGCGCTCGTATCCCTGACAGCCCAGCGTCTCTTCATCCACGCCCGGCCCGTCGAAGCTGTACACCCGCAGGATGCGCTCCTGTACGGAAGGGGCCACGCGCGCGCCCGCATATACCGCCAGGTTGCCGCCCTTGCTGTGTCCGCCCAGCCGCAGGGCCATGCCGCGGCGGGCCGTCCGCTCGGTATAGGCGACCGCCTCCTTCTGCGAAGGGACGGTCATGAAGGACATGTTCAGGTCCTCCTTCCATCCGGCGATGGTCAGGTCCGTTCCCCGAAAGGCGATGTAGCACTCTCCGCGCGACAGATCCCATGTGCAGGCGCAAAACTGCATCTCCATCGCGCCGTCGATGATATTCACATAATCGTGCATGGGCAAGTCGCGGTACCGCTTCAGGCCCGCGCAGCATTCGAACAGCCGGTAGCGCTTTTTCTGAAACGTGTCCAGCCGCTCATAGTCCACATGCTCGCGGATGTAGGCCCAGGCCTGTGCTGCCGTGGGCCGCTGGCCCCGGTCCATCAACCCTTCCATGGGCATGTAAACCAGCTGGGTCAGCACCAGGCTGTCCAGCGCGTCGAAGGGGCGCTCCGCCAGCGTCAAGCCGCCTGCCGACAAGGCATGATCCTGGATGTTGGGCATAAGCTATCCTGTCCTCCTCCGGCATTGTGCACCTTCTCAGTATATCCCTTCGCGGGCTGCGGCGCAACCCGTCCGCCTTGCGCCCTTCTCACGCTTCTGCTATAATGTGGCGAGCCGCCCTTTTGCGGCTGATCCCGTGCGATTGATTTTTTAGGAGGCCCCTGTGATCATCGGCCAATTTTGCGAAACCTATCCCCCGGCGCTGGACGGCGTGGGCCGGGTGATGCTGGCCTATTGCCAGACGTTGTCCCGCATGGGGCACCGGTGCCTGTATATCGCCCCCCGCGATGCCGCCGCCACGTCGGTTCCCGGCCTGGAAACGCTGCTCTATCCCAGCATGCCCATTCCGGGAGAGCCCTACCGGGTGGGCATCCCGGCGCTGGGCCGGGATTTTCGCCGCGCCGCGCGCAGCGTGCCCTTTGACGTGGTCCATGCCCATACCCCCTTTCTGGCCGGACGCGCGGCGCGCCGCATCGCGCGCAGGCGCAGGATTCCGCTGGTCGCGACCTTTCACAGCAAGTATTACGAGGATTTTTACCGCGTCACCCATTCCCGGACGCTGTCGCTGTGGGCGCTGAAATACGTGGTGTCGTTCTACAACACCTGCGACGAGGTGTGGGCCGTCAATGACAAAACCGCGGACGTTCTGCGCCAGTACGGCTACCGGGGGCCGGTCATTACCATGCCCAACGGCACCGACCTGCAGTCCGTCAGCGACGAGACGTACCGTCGCGTACTGGCGCGCCGGTCCCTGCGCGACGGCGTCAGCACCCTTTTGTTCGTGGGGCAGATGGATTTCAAGAAAAACCCGCATCTGATTCTGCGCGCCTGCGCGCTGCTGCGCGATCAGGGGGAGGATTTCCAGCTTGTCATGGCGGGCGCGGGGCAGGATCTGGAGCGGCTCAAGGCCCTGGCCGCCTCCCTGAACCTTCAGGACCGCGTGCTTTTTACCGGCTTTGTGGGCGACCGGGAGGAGATCCTCTCGCTCTACCGCCGGGCCGATCTGCTGGTCTTTCCCTCGGTATATGACAATGCGCCCATGGTGGTGCGCGAGGCCGCGGCCATGGGTACGCCCGCCCTGCTGGTGCGCGGCAGCTGCTCGGCCGAGGGTGTGACGCATGGGGACAACGGCTTTCTGTGCGAGGCTGATCCCGCCAGCATCGCTTCGGGAATCATGGAGGCGCTCCCCCGCGCGGCCCGCGCAGGCGCGCGCGCCCGCGACACCATTCCCATCCCATGGGCCTTGCTGATGGAACAGGTATTGGAGCGTTACCGGCGCTTGATCGCGCGGCACGCTGAAAGGAGCCCCGCATGAAGCCCGGTATCCGCAAGCTTATCAACTTTCTCTTCATCGGCGTGACCATCGCGCTGGTCTGTATCCTCGCCTTTGGCAACAGCGACCTGGAAAACGCCTGGGAGGCCCTCTTCACGCTGGATCCCTGGTGGCTGCTGGGCGCGGCGGGGTGCTGGTTTGCCTATCTGTTCTTTGACGCGCTGGGTTACCACTATTTTCTGCGCAAGCAGGGATATGGGGTCAAACTGTCCTTTGCGCTCTATATTTCCCTGATGGGCTTCTACTATAGCAACATCACCCCCGGCGCCAGCGGCGGACAGCCCATGCAGATCTATTACATGAACAAAAAGGGCGTGCCCATCGGCATTGGCACCTCCGGCATTTCCATGAAGTTCATCGCCAACCAGCTGATGACCGTGCTGATGGCCTCCGCCCTGTGGCTGTGGAATGCGTCCTTTGTGGACCGGCAGCTCGCCGGGGCGCGCTGGGTGGTGGTCATCGGCTGGCTGATCAACTTCGCCGCCGTGCCCCTGATTCTGCTGGTGGCCTTTCACCGGCCGCTGGTGCAGCGCATTGCCGCCTTTTTCATCCGGCTGGGACACCGTATGCGCCTGGTCAAGGACCTCGAAGTGGCCACCCTGCGCGTGAATACCGCGCTGGACAGCTACCATGCCAGCGTCCTGCGCCTGAGCCGCCATCCCCGCCAGATCCTCATCCAGCTTGGTCTCTCCGCCCTGAGCGTGCTGGGGCTGATGTCGGTCATCCTGTTTGTGTATCGCGCCTTTGGGGAGTCGGGCACCCCCTGGTACCAGCTGCTGACCATTTCGTTCCTGCTCTTTCTCAGCGCCAGCTATACCCCCCTGCCCGGCGCCAGCGGCGCACAGGAGGGCGGCTTCCTGCTCTATTACCGGGGGCTGTTCACCCAGGGCACGGCAGGCCTGGCGCTCCTGGTATGGCGCTTTATGACCTATTATCTCTTTCTGATTATCGGTGCGGCCGCCACGATTCTCACCCACCTGCGCGGCAGTGCGAAGGCCAGCGCCGCCGCGCGCAGCCGGCCTGAATAGCGCGGGACGTGCGGCGCATGCCGCACACAAACCGGGGGGCGGACAAGCGATGCCTGTCCGCCCCCGGTTTTGTTATGGTCCTTTGACGCATCAGCCGTTGGGATACTGCGCCCGGCTGCCGCCGATATAGGGCAGGCGCGAATACGCCATCGTGACATGGGCCTGGCCCACGTCGCTCCCCTCCATGCGCACGGGCACCGCCACCGGGCGTACATGCATGCCCACCAGCGTATCGCCCACATCAATGGCCGCGTCCGCCTGAATGAACTGCGCCACGGCGGGGTGCTCAAAGCGCTGGTAGGCCGCCGCGCCCGTGCTGCCGCCCGCCTTGGGCACCGGCATCACGTTGACCTGCGTCAGGTTAAGGCGGTCCAGCAGCGCCTGTTCCATCACCAGGGCGCGGTTGAGATGCTCGCAGCACTGAAACACGGGGTGCAAGCCCAGCTCGCCGCACACGGCGATCATCGTTTCCGCCAGGGCATCGCCCAGCTCCGGCACGCTGTTTTTCCCGATGTGGCCGCCCGCCACCTCGCTGGTGGAGCAGCCCAGCACCATGGTCGCGCCAGGCTTCAGGCCCGCCGCCTTCGCCAGATAGCGAATGTCCTTTTCCAGCTGGGCCGCCGCTTCCCGATACGCCTCGTTCATCAGATAAGCTCCTTTCTCTCGTCGCAATTCAGGCCCACATGGAGCCGGGTAAAGGCATACGCGCCGATAGCGACCGCCACCGACAGGTTGAGCGAGTCGATGCGGTCGCTGTGGGGGATGCGCACCGCCTGCCCCAGGCCGGCAAATTCCGGCGGCAGGCCGCTGCCCTCGTTGCCAAAGACCAGGGCGTAGGGCGTGCGAACGTCACGGCATGCCTCGTCCAGCAGCTTCGACCCGTCCAGCATGAACGGATACAGCGCGTGCGAGGGATGCTCGGCCCGGTAGGCCTCAAAGCTGTCGTACTGCTTGACCCGCAGGGAGAAGATCGCGCCCATGGTGGCCCTCACCACGCGGGGGTCAAACGGGTCCGCCGCCGGACGGATCACCGCCAGATCCAGGATGCCCAGCCCCAGCAGCGTGCGCTGAATGGTGCCCAGGTTGCCCTCGTCCATGGGATGATGCAGCACCACATGCGGCGCCTGCGCTTCCAGGTCGCTCTGCCACTTGTCAAACACCACGGCGGCGAAACAGTTCTGCTTGCCGCTGATGCGCGAAAGCGCCCTGCCGGCGGTTTCCTCGCGCACGCCGTGCTCCCGGCACAGGCGGCGCAGCTTTTCGACGCCCTCACCCTGGGCGCGCTCGCTCAGCAGCAGGCGGCGGGCGCGCTGGGGTGCGTTTTTCATCAGCTCCAGCGCGGGGAACACCCCCGGCGCGTAGCTGTAGGACAAATCGGAACCGTAGGATTTCAGCGGGGGCATGGAGCCTCTCCCTTCCTCATTTGGGCGCGGGCTGCGGCCGGTATTCCTCACGCAGCAGGCTGTAGCGGATTTCATCGGCATACTCGCCGTCCGACAGCATGCGCGCGCGGCGCGCCGTGCCCTCGCAGGTAAAGCCCAGCTTCTTGAACACGCGGCGGCTGCGCTGGTTGGTCAGCTCATGTCCCGCGCTCACCACCGGGCTGTCCAGCTCGTCAAAGGCATAGGCCAGCACGGCCGCGCATGCCTCCACGGCATAGCCCTGATCGCGGTATTGCTCGCCCAGCGTGTAGCCCAGCGCCAGCGCGCCCTCCACCTCCCGGCCGGAATCGGGCGCCAGCGCCACCGCGCCGATCACATGGCCGCTGCGCTTCTCCACGACGGCCCAGGTGCTGCCGCCACGGATGAACCCCTCCACCGTGCGCCGGCTCTCCTCATGGGACTGGCATGGCGGAGCGGAGGCCATCGCGCCCGCCGCCTCGCCCCGTGCGCGGGCGAGCACGTCTACCGCGTCGCTGGGATCAAAGCCGCGCAGCACCAGCCGCGGGGTCTGCAAGAGCGGCGGCGCGGCGTTCAGGCTGACTTTTCGCTTTCCAAACAGCCTCATGACCCATCCCCCTCCCCGTCACCGGGGGTGTCGTCCCCGTGCGGCGGATTTTCGCCAAAACCCGCGCGGTCAATGGCGCTGTCGTCCATGCCCATTTGCCGAAGCCGGTCGCGCATCTGCCGCCGGGCGCTGCTCATGCCGTTTTCGCTGGAAACGGTCAGGAAAAAGGAGGCGCACGCGGCGTTCATATACGCTGAAATGGCCACCTGCATGAACTGCGCGGCCACCAGCGCGATCACCACGCCAAAGCTCATCAGAAACATCTGCGCCACGTTGGCCAGCAGCGACCAGCCGATGAAGCTGATGATGAGCGAAAAGTACGCCATCTTCATCTCCTTCATGGCGTGCTTGCTCTGTTCGATGGCCTCCGAGGCGCTGACGGAGGGGTCCTGCGCCATGAAATAGGGCGCCATGCTGTAGCGGATGGCTGCCAGAATGCCCGGCACCACCAGCAAAAGCGACCACAGGAACACGCGCACGCCCATCTGTACGTACAGCCACAGCGCCTTAGGCCATATGCGCATGCGGCCCAGCAGGCCCTCCCGCACGCCGCTTTCCTTGCCGTCGAGCAGCTTGAGGAAATAGCGGTTGCAGCCCAGCGCCAGCGCGGGGGACAACAGCAGCGAAAGGAAATTGACCACAATCAGCCCCGCCCATTCGGCCTGGGACACGGCGGCCAGCTCCTGCCAGAACCGCTCGAACAGGCCGTAGCTGGCATAGAGCACGGGGTCCGGCACCCACAGAGCCTGCAAAACGCTGGAAAGCGTAAGGAAAATGCCGGAAAAGAACGTGACCACCAGCGCGGGCTGCCAGTTGCCGCGCAGCGCCCGGCGCGCTTCCTGCTTAAAATAAAACGATCCCAGAACCATGCGCCGATCCTCCCTTGCGCCCGGTCATTCAAACAGGGCGTCCACAAATTCCCGGGCGTTGAAGGACTGCAAATCCTCGATGCCCTCGCCCACGCCCACGTACATCACCGGCACGCCCAGCTCCCTTACGATGGAGAAGGCGATGCCGCCCTTGGCCGTGCCGTCCAGCTTGGTCAGCACGATGCCGTTGATGCCCGCGGCCTCGCGGAAGGCGCGCGCCTGCGCAAGGCCGTTCTGGCCGGTGGTGGCGTCCACCACCAGGAGGCATCGCACCGTGGCCTCGGGGTATTCGCGGTCGATGACGCGGCGCATCTTTTCCATCTCGTCCATGAGGTTCTTTTTGTTGTGCAGGCGGCCCGCCGTATCGACGATGAGCAGGTCGGCATTGCGGGCCTTGGCGGCCTGAATGCCGTCGAACACCACGCCGGCGGGGTCCGCGCCCTCCTTGTGGCGCACGATGGGACAGCGCGCGCGGTCGGCCCACACCTGCAGCTGCTCGGCGGCGGCGGCGCGGAAGGTGTCGGCCGCGCAGAGGATGATCGTGCGGCCCAGCCCCTGAAAGCGCAGGGCGAGCTTGCCGATGGTGGTGGTTTTGCCCACGCCGTTGACGCCCACCATGAGCGTCACCATGGGCCAGTGCAGAGCGGGCTTTTCCACCTCCAGCATCTCCGCCAGAATGCCCTTGAGGGCGTCCCTGGCCTGCGGCGCGTAGCGCAGGTGCTCCGCCTTGACACGCTCGCGCAGGCGGTCGATGGCCTCGGTGGCGCAGTTCGCGCCCATATCGCTGAGAATCAGCGCGTCCAGCAGATCGTCGTAGAAATCCTCGTCAATGGGGCGGTCGTCCTGAACGGCGGCCTCCATCGCCACGGACATATGCTCGCGGCTTTTGAACAGCCCTTCCCTCAGGCGGGAAAACAGGCTCTTTTTTTCAGTCATGGCAAAGCGCCTCCCTTGCTTATTCGTAATCGGTCAGGTTTACGCTGACCATGCTGCTCACGCCCCGCTCCTCCATGGCTACGCCAAAGAGGGTGTCGCAGCGTTCCATGGTGCCCTTGCGGTGGGTGACGACGATGAACTGCGTGTCCTTGCTGAATTCCTTCAGGTAATCGGCAAAATAGCTGATATTGGCGTCGTCCAGCGCGGCCTCGATCTCGTCGAGGATGCAAAACGGCGTGGGCTTGAGCTTGAGCATGGCAAAGAGCAGAGCGATGGCCGTCAGCGCGCGCTCGCCGCCCGAAAACAGGCTGAGCAGCTGGCGCTTCTTGCCCGGCGGCTGCACGATGATGTCGATGCCGCACCCCAGCGGATCGGACGGGTCGCTCATGCTGATTTCACCCCGGCCGCCGCCGAAAAGGCGGGTAAAGCTTTCGGAGAAATACTCCTGCAGCGTGGAGAACTGCCGGACGAACACCGTCTCCATCTGCTCCAGCAGCCGGGCGATCAGCGCGCTCAGGTCCTTCTTGGCGCGTTCGAGGTCCGTGCGCTGCGCGCTCAGATCGGTGAAGCGCTCGTACATCTGCGCGTATTCCTCGATGGCGCCCACGTTGACCGAGCCCATCTGGCGCACGCGGTCGCGGATGCGGCGCGCCTCCTCGTCGGCGGCGTTTTCGTCAAAGGGCGCGGATAAGGGTTCGCCGTCCGGGGCGCTTTCCCCTGCCTTGCGCGCGTCATACTCCCTGAGCGCTTCCTCCGCCCCGGCGTAGCTGAGCTCGTAGGTGTTCCACAGCCGGTCGCTGAGCTGGCTCAGATCCGCGCGGATGCGCCCCAGCGCCAGCTCCTGACGGTGCAGGCGCTCCGTTTCATGCGAGGACAGCTGCTGCGCCGCGTCGATGTCGCCCTGCAGGTCCCGCAGGTCGCGCTGCTGCGCGTCGCGGCGCTGCTCCATCTCGGCCACATGCGCGCGCGCGGCCTCCACATCCCCCTCGCGGGCGGCGATGGCGTCCTGCGCCGCGGTTTCATCCTGCCGGGCCGCATCCATCTCCTGTCGGGTGCGCTCGCGCTTCTTGGCGATCGCGTCCAGCTCTCCGCGGCAGCTTTCGCTGTCGCCGGCCAGACGCTTCCGGTCGCGTTGGATGCGGTCCACGTCATGCTCGGCGTTCTGCAGGGTGAGCATGGCGTCGGTCAGCGCCTCCTGCGCGGCCTCGCGCTCGCGCCGGGCCCTGTCCAGCGCGGCGGAGAGCGTCTCGGTGCGGGCGTTCATCTCGTCGGTGTCGCCCTCCTCCTGCGCGCCCTGCTCCTCGATACGCTGGAGTTCCCGCGCGATCTGCGCAAGGCTTTCGTCCAGCTGGGCGATGGCCGCGCGCATGGTGTCCAGGCGCGTGGTGTGCGCGTCGTAATCCGCCTGGGCCGCCTTGAGGCGCTCGGTATCGCGCGCCACGGCGATCTCCTGCTGGTGCAGCTCGTACTGCGCGCGCTCGCGGCGCTCCTTTTCGCCCGCGCGGCGGCTTTCCATCCGGGCCACCTGCTCCTGGGCGGCCTGCGCCCGCGCGCTCACTTCCTCCAGCTGCGCGGCCAGCTCCTTCATCTCGCGCTCGCGGCCCAGCAGGTTTTGCGCCTTCTGCTGAATGCTGCCGCCGGTCATGCTGCCGCCGGAGTGCATCACGTCGCCCTCCAGCGTCACCAGCCGGAAGGCATGTCCGCCCGCGCGCATGATGGCGATGCCGCTGTCCAGGTCTTTGGCCACCACGGTGCGCCCCAGCAGGCTTTCCACCACGCCGCGGTATATCGGGTCGTAGCCGCACAGCTCGCTGGCCACGCCGATGCAGCCGGGCAAAGAGAGCACCTCGCGCTCGCGCGCGCTGAGGGTGCGCCCCCGCACGGTGCTCAGCGGCAGAAACGTGGCGCGGCCCAGCCGGTTTTTGCGCAGGTAGTCAATCAGGACCTTGGCGTCCTGCTCGGTTTCGGTCACGATGTTCTGCATCGCGCCGCCCAGGGCCATGTCCATGGCGGTTTCGTATTCGCGCGGCACCTGCAAAAGCATGGCCACCACGTCGTGCACGCCCTTGAGGCCGCTGCGCCGCGCATAGGTCAGCGCGTTTCGCACGGCGTACTGATAGCCCTCGTAGCCGTCCTGCAATTCCTTGAGCGTCTTGAGGCGCGTGTCCATGGCGCGCGCGCTCTGCAAATCCTCCTGCGCCTGCTTCTGCTTTGCCAGAATGTCGGCCAGCAGCTGCTTTGTGCTCTGCTCGAACGTCTCCAGCCCTTCCCTGAGGCCCGTGAGCCGGTCCTGCTCCCCCTTGAGGTTCGCCCCGGCCTGCTCAAGCGCGGCGGAGAGCTCCTGCTCCTTTTGCTCCTCCTCGGCCAGCTGGGCGGTAATCTCGGCGCGGCGGGTGTTCATCTGCTGCTGCATGGCGCTCTGGCGCGCCTGCGAGGTGCGCACGTTCTGCATGCGGCTCAGGCGCTCCATGATCTGCGCCTTGTGCGCGCTGAGCTCGTCCTCCAGCTTCTGCGCGCTTTCGGTCGCGGCCGCATGGGCCGCCTTGCGCGCGTCCAGCGCCTCGCGCGCCTGCGAGAGCAGCTTTTCGGCCTCGCTGAGCCCCCCGTCGCTCTGGGTCATGGTGGCCTCGATCAGCCTCAGGCGCGCGCGCAGGCTCCCCTCCTCGCCGGAGAGGCGCTCCAGCGCCTCCTCTCCGCTCTTCAGGCGGTTCTCTACGGCGGTCAGCGCCTCCCGCGCCTGGTGCAGCGCCTCGTTTTGTGCCAGCAGCGACTCATGCGCCCGGCTCAGCCCGCGCTGCAATTCCTCCTGCCGCTGCTCGCCCGCCTCGCGCTTTTCCGTCAGCTCCGCAAGCGTCCGCTCGGCCTCCTTCACCGCGTCGCTCACCTGCAAAAGCGCCTGCTCCGCAACGCTCTCCTTCTCGGTCAGCCGTCCGTGGCGCAGCAAAAACAGGCGCACGTCCAGCTCCTTGAGCGTATCGGTCAGGGTCAGGTATTCACGCGCCGTGTCGGCCTGCTTTTTGAGCGGGGTGAGGTGGCTTTCCAGCTCGTCCAGCACGTCCACCACGCGCACCAGGTTCTCGTCCGCGCGCTTGAGGCGGCCCTCGGCCTCCTCCTTGCGCGAGCGGAAGCGGCTGATGCCCGCCGCCTCCTCGAAGATGGCGCGCCGGTCCTCGCTGCGCTGGCTGAGAATATCGTCGATGCGGCCCTGGCCGATGATGGAATAACCCTCCTTGCCCACGCCCGTATCGCGGAACAGGTCCACGATGTCCTTCAGGCGGCAGTTGGACCCGTTCATGAGGTATTCGCTGTCGCCGCTGCGGTAGACGCGGCGGGTGATGCTCACCTCGTCGAAGGGGGCCTGAAGCTGATGGTCAGTATTGTCAAAGACCAGTGTCACTTCGCAGTAGTTGAGGGGCTTTCGCTTTTCGGTGCCGTTGAAGATGACGTCGGCCATGCTGTTGCCGCGCAGCATCTTGGCGCTCTGCTCGCCCAGCACCCAGCGCACCGCGTCGCCAATGTTGCTTTTGCCGCTGCCGTTGGGGCCCACGATGCCCGTTACATTCTGCGGAAAGACGATCTCCGTGCGCTTGGCAAAGGATTTGAATCCGTATATCTCCAGTCTGGTAAGGCGCATCATGCTTCTCCCCGATAGGCTTTGAGCGCCGCCTTGGCGGCGGCCTGCTCGGCGGCCTTCTTGCTGTTGCCCTCGCCCGTGGCCACGGCCCGTCCCTGCACGCTGACCTGCGCGGTAAAGCGCCGGTCGTGATCCGGGCCGCTCTGCGCCACGATCTCATAGGCGGGCAGGTCCAGGCCGTTGGCCTGGGTGTATTCCTGCAGGGCGCTCTTGTCATCCTGGCCGCGCCAGGCGGTCAGGCGTTCCTCTTCCTGAAACAGCACGCGGATCACCCCCCGCGCCGCTTCATAGCCTCCATCCACATAGACCGCCGCCAGCACGGCCTCCATGGCGTCGGCCAGAATGCTGGGCTTCTCGCGGCCGCCGGTCTGCTCCTCGCCATGGCCCATCAGCAGATATCTGCCCAGGTCCAGCGAACGGGCAATCACGCTGAGCGTGCGCTCGCACACCAGCGCGGCGCGGCGGGCGGTCAGTTCGCCCTCGTGCAGGTCGGGATATTTCTGGTACAGCATGTCGCTGACGCAAAACTCCAGCACCGCGTCGCCCAGAAATTCCAGGCGCTGGTTGTCCGGCAGCTTTGTGGAGGGATGCGTCAGCGCCAGGCGCAGGTGGGACGGGTCCCGGAAGGCATAGCCCAGGGCTTGCTGCAAACGCTGCATATTGACGATGCTCCTTTTTTACGGGATGGCTGCGCCCCCAACGGGTGTGCCGCTGGGGGCGCCTGAATGCCGGGGGGCGTTACTGGTGCTTTTCGATGTAGTCCACAACGTCGCCAACGGTCTTGAGGGTCAGGATGACTTCGTCCTCCACCTCGATGCCGAACTCGCTTTCCAGCTCCAGAATCATCACCATCACGTTGGCGCTGTCGGCCTTGAGGTCCTCCACCAGGCGGCTTTCGGGGGTGATGGTGGACGCGTCCACCTGCAGCTGGGAGGCGATCATGTCGCGCACTTTTTCAAAAACCATGGTTGTTTCCTCCTGTTCATCCAATCAAAATCATGGCGGGATACGCCTTATCTGGTTCGGGAGCGGCGCTCCCGCGCAGAACGTTACTGGGCGGGCTGCTCTTCGCCCTGGGGCAGAAGCGCTTCGATCTTCTCCACCACGCCGCCGCGGATCATCTGCACCGCCTGTCCGATGGCGCAGGCCAGCGCGTGGCCGTTGGAGGAGCCGTGCGCCTTGACCACGCTGCCGCGCACGCCCAGAAGCGGCGCGCCGCCCACTTCGCTGTAGTCCATGGCCTTTTTCACACGGCCAAAGGCTGGCTTGGCCAGGAGCGCGCCCAGCTTGCTGCGGGTATCGCTGAGCAGCTCCTTTTTGATGATGCCCATCAAAGTTCCGGCCACGCCCTCCATGAACTTGAGAATCACGTTGCCCACGAAGCCGTCGCACACGATCACGTCGGCCTGGTCATGGGTGATTTCGCGCGCCTCCACGTTGCCCACGAAGTTGAGACGCTTATCGGCCGCCAGCAGCGCGTAGGCTTCCTTGGTCAGGGCGCAGCCCTTTTCGGCCTCCGCGCCGTTGTTGACCAGGCCGATGCGCGGGCTCTGGATGCCGCGCATGCCCTGCATGTAGGCGCTGCCCATCATGGCGAACTGGTGCAGGTATTCGGGGCGGCAGTCCACATTCGCCCCGCAGTCGATGAGCAGGAAGTAGCCCTTGCCATTGGGCAGCAGCGGCGCAAGGGCCGGGCGGTCGATACCGCGCAGGCGGCCCAGGCGGAACATGCCGCCGGAGAGCACCGCGCCCGTCGATCCGGCGGATACGAAGGCGTCCACCTTGCCGTCGCGGAGCTTGAGCATGCCGTCGACGATGGCGCTCTGCTTCTTTCTGCGCACGGCCATGACCGGCGCTTCACAGTTGGTGATGACTTCGGGGCAGTCGGTCAGGACGAGGCGGGCGCGCAGCGCGGGGTCCGCGCCCTGAAAGGCGGCGTCCACCGCGGCCTTCACCTGCTCGATGGGACCGGCCAGCTCGATTTCCAGCCCCTCGTAGCGCTCCAGCGCCTCCCTGGCCCCCTCGGCGGGGGCCTGAGGCGCGTTGTCGCCGCCCATCGCGTCCAGATAAATCTTCATTGCCGATACGCTCCTCTTGTGTTACTCGATCTTGATGCAGTATACGCCGCCGGCGTCCTTGCCCGTGGTGCCGATGATCATCAGGTTGCCGTACACGGCGGGCGATCCCTCGATGGCCAGCGTGCTTTCCTCGCCCTCGCCGCCGGTGAGGGTCAGCGTGTCCAGAACGGAGCCGTCCGTGGCGTCCATGAGGTGGATCTTGCCGTTGCTCTCGGCCTGAATCAGCCAGGCGTCGCCGTCCTCGTTGTAGACGGCCACGGGGCTGGAGAGGGTGGCGCTTTCCAGCGCGGTCTCCCAGACCACCTTGCCGTCGGCCTTGTTCAGGGCGATCACCTTGGCGCCCGCCTCGTCGTTGGTGGCGGTGAAGATGACCAGGTCGCGGATGGCGCCCTGACCCACGACGGGGCTGGCGTATACGCCGATGTCGCGTCTGCTGGCATAGACCAGATCGGGCACCTCGTAGGACCATTCCTCGGCGCCGGTGAGGGCATTGAGGCGGCGGATGGTGCACACGCCGTTCTTGCCGCCGTTGACGATGGCGTTGGCGGTATAGAGCGCCACCACGGAGCCGTCCTCCACGTCCAGCGCGGGCGTGGATTCGATGCTGTCGCCGGTATCCACGGCCCAGACGGGAGTGAGGGTGTTGAGGTCCACGCACTGCAGGATGCCGCCGATATCGCCGTAGTAGACGTAGTTATTGTATACGGCTACGCTGGCGTTGATGTTGGTATCGGTGCGGTCCTGCCCCTTGACCTGGGTCTTGTAGCCCTGGATGGTCTCGGAAAGGGTGATCTCGTTGGCCTGGTAGTTGTAGGTATCCTTGACCGGGCCGAACTCGGCGGTGTAGAGCACGCCGTTCTGGCCGCCGACGATCATGGTGCCGGTGCCGCTGTCAAAGAGGGCCGAGCCAAGGAAACCGCTGTAATTGCTGTTTTTGTCCTTGCCGTCTCCGGCGATGAGGCGCTGCTTCTCGTTGGTGACGAGGTTGAGGATGTGGTAGCCGTTCTTGACCGTCTTGTTGGCCAGGCGGCTGTTGAACTGGCCCACGCCCAGAATGGGGGTGCCGTTGGTGGCCACGGACAGGCCGCCGCGGCTGGGCGCGCCCAGCTCGATGGGATCGCGGGTGGCCTCGCCGGTGAGCAGGTTGTAGAAGTAGACAAATCCGTCCTGCCCGGCCACGATGACCTCCTTGAGGGCGGTGACTTCCTTCATCTCTTCGTTGATGCCCATACGCTGGCGCAGCTCCGTGGGCCACTTGACGATCACGGGCTGACCCGGAGCCGTCACGCCGTAGACGGTGCTTTCGTTGGTCTTCATGGAACCGACGGGCTGGGTCCATACCTCGCTGAGCTTGGCGGACTGCACATCCACCGTGCCATAGGCCGCGTTCTGGCGCAGCGGACCGCTGCGGAATGTGAGCACGCCCGCCTGACGCCAGCCCGCGTAATCGCTGCCGCCCACGGTGGTGGTGAAGGCGTTGAGCATGTTGATGGTGCGCTCGCGGGTAAAGGTATCGATGGTCTTTGTGCCGCTGTAGATCGTGGCCTTCAGGGTCAGCTCCTCAGGCAGGGCCGCGGACGCCGCCTCCGCGCTCAGATCAGGCAGGGGCGAGGTGGTGGGCACCGGCGTGGGAGAGGGCGTCGGGCTGGGCGTAGGCTCTGCCGGCTCCTCTTCCCCCTCCTCATTCGTCTCCTCAACGGGCTCGCTGCCCAGCTGCACGTCCACGCTCATGCCGGAGGGGGTAAAGTTGAGCTCTCCGTCCAGCTGATACTGCGCGTCATAGCTGCCGGAATATGCGGTGGCTACTTCCGCGCCCAGCGTCCACAGGCGCTGATCGCCGGTTTCGGTCACCGTGGCGTCCTCGCTCTGCGGGTCGGTCAGGTACATGCTGACGACGGGTGTGTTGTAGCTGTCCACCACGCGCACGGCAGTCACATCGGTGGAGGTGGTGAGCGTAAAGGTCAGCCGCGCCGGCACGCCGGAGATGGACGTGTCGCATGTGAAGCCCTGCATGGGCTCCGCCACCACGCGGGGCGCGGAGATGGTCACCGGAGCGGATACGGGGAAGCCCTCGCTCTCCACGCCGTCCTGCCTGCGGGCATAGGCCGTGAAGCCGCCGCTGTACGCATCCTCAATGGTGCAGGAGGGCTTCCACAGCAGCACGTTGCTGTTGGAGATCACCTCGCCGCTGGCTTCCTTATCGGTAGAGTAATTGCCGTCGTAGACGGTGTTGCCCAGATCGTCCACGATGCGCAGGCCCATGACGGACTTGGCGGTCTGTACGGCGAAGATCACCTGCGTGGGCGCGGCGCTGTCCGCCGCGGCGGCGCTGAAGCTCTTGATGGGGTCCTCTTCAGGCACGATCATGTTTTTCACGCTGGTAAAGGCGCCCACCAGCGTGGACTTGACCGGCGCGATCGCGCTTCCGATGCCGCCGCCCATGCCTTCCCAGTCGGGCAGGCAGATGCCGGCCAGCAGGGCGCCGACCACCAGCAGGGCGATCACGATGGGCAGCAGCACGCCGCCGCGGCGGCGCTCCGGCTCCTGGGACGCGTAGTCCTCGTCTTCTTCAAAATCATAGCGGGGCCTGTCCACCGACGCGGTGGGACGGCGGAACGGCTCGTCCGCGGGACGGGCGGGCTGCTGGCGCGGGCCGGCCTGACGGCGCGGCATGGCGCCGCCTTCCATTTCCGCCTGAGCCATGCGCTGTCCGACCGGAGGCATGGCCGCCTGCTGGGCGGGCCGCTGACCCTGCGGCGCGGGGCGCTGCTGCGGGGGCCGCTGCGCGGGTGCGGGCCGTCTGCCCGGCTGCGCGGGCCTCTGGCCCTGCGGCGCAGGCTGCTGGCTCTGAGCGGGCGCAGGCCGCCTTCCCGGCTGCGCGGGGCGCGGGGCGGGCCGGCGGGGGGCCGGCGCGGACGCATTCCCGTCCTTAGGCGGCTGGTCTCCCTCCTGGGGGCGCGCCGCGGCGGACCGGGAGCGGGGGCCGCCCTCCGGCATGGCCGTGCGCGCGCCGGTATAGCGTCCGCCGGGCACGGCGGCGCGGCGTTCCGCGCGCGGCGCTTCGGGCACCTCGCTGTCCCCCGCCTCGAAGGGATCATACTCCTGCGGGGCCGGCTGCGGCGGCTCGACGGCCGCTTCCTGCGCGCGCTCGGCCACACGGCTGCGGCGGCGGCGCGGGGCGGGCGCTTCCTCCCGCTCCGGTCCGCCCGCAGGCGCCGGCGGCGCCGGCTGGGGCGCGGGCGCTGGCTGTGCCGGCTGCACCACGGGCGCGGCGGGCCGTTCGAAGGGACCGGGGCCGCGGCCCAGGGTGGTGCGCTTGTTCACCATCTGCTGGGCAAGGGGCTTTGCGACGCGGGTGGGCGCGTCGTCTCCCTGTGTGCGAAAATCCATGGCGTCCTGGAACAGCGGCACGCCGCTCTGCTGCATTTCCGCACCGAAGGGCGCGGGGTCCTCCGCCAGGAAACCGCTGCCCATCACGCCGGGCTGCTGCCATGCGGGCATCCCCTGCGCCATCTCCGGGCCGTCCATAGGCATGTCCCAGGGAGCCGCATCCTCTGCCGCCCCGTTGCGCGGCGGCTGGAAAGGGTCGCTGGACTGATTGTGGTTGCGGTAGTAGTCGCTCAAAATGTCGCACTCCTTATCCTTGGTTGGGTTGGGTGGATTCGGTCCCCTGGCGGGACCGGCGGCTCCCAAGGGGCCTGCATGAGCAGCCATCACGCGCCCGGGGCGCGAATGGCATACGTGCCGACTGTATATCATCGTTTATTATACCAATATTCCCGCAACTCTACAACCCCTGTTTCGCCGGATGCGCACGCCCCTCTCCCCCTGCCGGGCGCACAATTGTAAATCTTTTCTCCCAAGCCGCAATAACGGGGGCGGTGCCTCAAGCGTCCGGAAGGGTTTTGGACCCCAGGCGGAGAATGTTATAGCACCGATCTTGTCTTTCGGCGGCGGGCTCCGGTTCCCGGCCGCCCCAGAGGAGGGCCGTCTGAATGGATACCATTCTGGTTTTGTGCCAAAGCCGCGGGCAGTCTGCGCTGATTGCCCGCACGCTTCGCTACCGCCAGGTGTACAGCCTCCCCCTTGCGCTGGACAGCCGCGCGGAAACGGTGCTGTCCTATGCGCCCAAGGGGATTGTGCTGAGCGCTAACGACGGCATGGACAACGCGCTGGCGCAGGTGGACCCTGCGCTGCTGTCGGCGGGCGTGCCGGTGCTGGCGCTGGGCGGCATGGTACCGGCGCTGTGCCGCTTTTACGGGGGAGAGGCTTCGCCCTCCGCCTGCCCGCGCGGCGCGGTGACGCTGGGCCTGGAGCATGACCCTCTGTTTACCAACATCTCCGGCGGCGAACGCGTGCTGCGTTCCCTGTCGGACCTGACCCTGCCCGAATCCCTTTTGCCGCTGGCCACCGCTACGGAGCGCCCCATCGGCTTCCGCCACCGGACCCTGCCGCTGTACGCGGTGCAGTATCCCATTGAGCGCAACGACCCCGATGCCGCGCAGCTTCTGTTCAACTTCGCCAGCTTCATCTGCGGCGCGGCCGCTTCGTGGGACGAGGACGCCATGATTCAGCTGGCGGTCGAGCGCATCCGCGAGGCGGCGCCGGAGGGGCGTGTGCTGTGCGCGGTCTCCGGCGGGGTGGACAGCGCCGTTTGCGCCCGTCTGGCCAGCCTGGCCGTAGGCGACCGGCTGATGTGCGTATTTGTGGACACGGGCCTGTTCCGCCAGGGAGAGCCCGAGAGCGTCATCTCCACCTTCATGGACGCCATGGGCCTGGTGGTGGCGCATGTGGACGCCAGCGAGGCCTTCCTGCGGGCGCTCTCCGGCGTGCGCAGCCGGGACGACAAAGAGCGCATCGCCGCGCAGCTGATGACGCAGGTCCTCATCAAGCAGCTGGGCTACGATCCCGGCATCCGCGCCATCGTGCTGGGCGCGAACCTCAACGACGCGCTGTTCGGCTTCTCCACCAGCGCCGAAATGGAAAGCGTCAAGAGCGCCTATAACCTGTGCGTCTGCGAACCCGTGCGGGACCTGTTCAAGGAGGAGGTCCGCCGCCTGGCCACGGCGCTGTCCCTGCCCGACAGCATCGCGCTGCGCCAGCCCTTTCCGGCCAGCGGACTGGCCCTGCGCATCTTCGGCCAGGTCACGCCCGAGCGGCTGGCCGTGCTGCGGGCCGCCGACGCCTGTTTCAGCGAGGAGATCCGCGAGGGCGGCTATGCCAAACGCCTGTGGCAATACTACACCAATCTGGTGGACAGCCCGGACCAGCCGGGCGCCTATGCGGTGAGCCTGCGTGCGCTGCAGGTGTCGCAGGGCGGCGCCATGGCGGCCCGTCTGGCCTTCGACGTGCTGGAACGCGCCTCTGAGCGCATCTGCAGCGAGGTCAAGGGCGTGGCCCGCGTGGTGTACGACCTTACGCCCAGCAATCACTACGGCGAGATGGAGTAAGCCGCGGCACGCCCGTGCCGGCAGGAAAGGAGCGTCCCCTATGCTGGTTTGCGATACCCATGCCGATACGCTCTATGCCCTCTCTGCGCCGGACCGTCCCGCCGGAGGGCCGCTGGATGTGACCGCGGAGCTGCTGACCGCCGGGGGCGGCGTGCGGGTGCAGTGCCTGGCGCTGTTTGTGTGCACAAACGGCATGCGCATGAGCCCCACCATCGTGGAAAGGGAGCTGCAGGCCTTTGAAGGGCTGAAGCAGCGCGGCTTTTGCCAGATCACCGAGCTTTCTCAGGCGCGCGAGGGCGTTGCCAACGCGATGCTGACCATCGAGGGCGGCGAGGCCTTCGGCGGCGATGCGGCCCAGGTGGACCGTTTCGCGGACCTGGGCGTGCGCATGGCCGCATTGGTATGGAACAATGAAAACGGCGTGGCGCATCCCGCGCTCACCGGCAGCGGCGAGGGCCTGACCCCGCTGGGCTGGGACATCGTTAGCCGCATGCGCAGCCGCCACATGGCGGTGGATGTGTCCCACCTGAACGAGCGCGGCTTCTACGACCTGCTGGACGGCAAGGCCCCGCCCCTGGCCTCGCACAGCTGTGCCCGCGCCCTGTGCGATCACCCGCGCAACCTGAGCGACCATCAGCTGCGCTGCCTGTTTGAGGCGGGCGGGTATGTGGGCGTCAACTTCTATCCCCTGTTTCTGAGCCATGACAGCCGGGCCGATCTGGACCGGGTGGTCGATCACATCGCCCACATGTGCGATCTGGGCGGCGAGGCGCACGTGGGGCTGGGGAGCGACTTTGACGGCATTGAAACCCATCCGGAAGGCCTGCGCAACGCGGGCGACCTTCCCGCGCTGCTGGAGAGAATGCGCCGCCGCGGCTTCGGTGAGCCGCTGGTAGAGGCGGTGGCGGGTCTGAATTTCAAGCGCTATCTGGAAAGCATATGACAAGCGGGAGGCGGCCGCCGGACCAAACCGGCGGCCGCCTCCCGCTTTTTCGTCTGTCTCAATAGGTGTAGTTGTCCACCTCGACCTTGTCGGGGTCGGTGTAGGGCGCGAGCGTGGAGATCATCTTCACGGGCGCGTCGGAATGGTTGACCACATAATGGATTTCGCCGGGCTCGATGTGAATCAGGTCCCCCTGCTTGAGATGATGCACCGTGCCGTCCACCACGATGTCCACCTGACCCTCCAGGATGAAGAAGTTCTCCTCCATCACATTGTGGTAGTGCGCCTTGAAGTCCTGGCCCGCCTGGAACTGCACCACGGCGAAGTTGCTGCGCGGCCCCTTCATCAGGTATTTGGGACCGCTGTCGCCAAAGCGGTATTCGCGGTCGTTTTCGTTGATCGTAAACATAGCGGCATTCTCTCCTTCTCCTCTTATATGTATGGGATACGAATGGCTTACAGACCCGGCGCCGCCCACATGAAGCGGGTCACCCGGTCGTCCGCCAGCTTGAGCTGTGCCTTGTACATCTCGCGCCACGGACCGTACATCCGTTCATAGACCTGATGGTTCTGCGCGTTGGGGGTGAAGGTTTTGTCCCACTTGACCAGGCGGCGCGCGGTGGCGCTGATATCCGGAAACACGCCCACGCCGTAGCCCGCCAGGATGGCCGCGCCCAGGGCCGTGGCCTCTTTGACCACCGGCACCTTGACCGGCAGGCCCAGCACGTCGGCCAGGATCTGGCACCAGATATCGCCCTTGCTGGCCCCGCCCGCAAAGACGATTTCGCTGGGCGCGTTGCCGGTGGCCTCGCGCACCAGTTCGAGGTGGCCGCGGGTCACCATGGCGGTGTTTTCCATGATGGCGCGATAGAAGGTATACTTGTTGAACTTCTCCGGGTCGAAGTCGAAGTTGGTGAACGTCGGCGCCGCATGCCGCCAGGCGATGTAGTTCATCACGTCGCTGAAGGCGCACATCATGCCATAGCTGCCGGCGGGCACCTTGGCGGCCTGCTCGTTCATGAGCTGATAGGGGTCGGTGTCCGGCTCCCTGGCGCGCCGGACCTCCTCCTGGCAGAAGGCGTCGCGGTACCAGCGCATGACCAGGCCGGGCTTGAAGGCCAGGGCCTCGTACTGCCACAGGCCGGGCACGGCATGGCAGTTGACGCGCACGCGGCAGTCGGCATCGGTCCTGCCGCTGTCGGTATTGAATTCATACTGCCAGAAGCTGCCCCCAAATACCGCGGCCTGGCCGTTGTCCACCACGCCCACGCCGATGCAGCCCAGCTGCGCGTCGCCGCCGCCGGCCACCACGGTGGTGCCTTCCCTCAGGCCCGTATCCGCCGCGCCCTTTGCGTTGACCCGGCTGACCACCTCTCCGCATTCGGCCACGGGCGGGAAGATATCGTCCTTCAGGCCCACCTTTCGCATGATGGAGGCGTCCCACCGGCGCTTCTGCAGGTCAAAGATGCCGGTGGTGCACCCGTTGCTGGGCTCGGTCTTGAGCACGCCGGTGAGCTTGTAGATCAGCCAGTCGTTGAACATGCTGACGGTTTTGACACGGGCATAGAGCTCGGGCAGCTTGTTTTTGACCCACAGGATGCGCGGGAGCGCTCCCAGGGCGTACGTCTGGCCGGATTCACGGTAGATTTCCTTTTCCAGTTCGGGATTCATGCGGATGAGCTGCCCCACTTCGTCGTCGCTGCGGGCGTCGACGTTGGCGCAGGCCCAGATCTCCTCTCCGGCCTCATCGTAGAGCACGATGCCCTCGCGCATGCAGGTGGTGCTCACAGCGGCGATATCGCCCGCGTCCACACCCGCCTGCGCAATGGCCCCGCGGATGCACTCGCTGGCCAGTTCCCAGTTGTGCACCCAGTCGAAGTCCATGCTGCCGGGATAGCGGGGGTCTTCGGCATGGGTCCATTCGCGCTGCACGCAGCTCAGCTGCGCGCCGTCCTCGTTGAACAGCGCCGCGCGCACGCTCCCCGTGCCTGCGTCAACGGCCATCAGGTATCGGTTTGCCATGGTTCATTTCCCTCCGTTTCGATATCGTTGCGCTTGTATCAGGCTGGTTACGCCTCGCCGGTGCGGCTGCCCAGCAGCTTTTCCGCCGTGCGGTCGTCGGTGATGAGCACATCCAGATACTGTCCCTTCAGCGCGGCATGAATGGCCTCCACCTTGCTGTCGCCCGCGGCCACGCCAATCACGTTTTTCAGGCTCTTGAGCGTCTCCAGCGGGGTGCTGATGAGCCGCTCCTCAATCGGGGTGTTGAGCAGCTTTCCTTCCTTATCAAAGAAGTGGCTGAGCAAATCCCCCACAGCGCCCTGCATGCTCAGATACAGGAAGTCGTTGTTGTTGAGCACGCCGGACTTGAAGATGGTGGCGCTCTCGTGCATGGCGCCCACTCCCACCACCGTCATCTGGGCAAGGGACGTCATGCGGCTGAGTTCCATGACGCTGGCCTCGTGGCGGAGCGCCTCGGCCATCTCCTTGCTGCCGGTCAGAAGCGGTGCGGGAATCAGGTGCAGCTTGGCATTGAATACGTTGCTGCGGGTGTCGGGCAGATAGTAGCTGACCCCGCCGGTGAGCGATACGCAGGTGAGCGGCTGCTCGGCCAGGGTGGCGAGGTTGTTGAGAATGCGGCTGGGGGTGTCGCCATAGCCGATGTTGATGAGGCTGTTTTCCGTCAGCCGCTCGCTGATATACATGCTGGCCGCCTCGGCCACGCCCGCATTGACCGCGCTGCGGTCGATGGCCGCCGGAATGACGAACGCGTCCTGCAGGCCAAACGCGCTCATCAGGTTGCGCTCCAGCTGCATGCGGCTTTCGCCGTCCTTGCGCAGCCGGAACTGAATGATGCCCGTCTGCCGGGCCTTCTCCAGCAGCTTGATGACCCGCATCCGGGTGATGCCCATCAGTTCCGCCACGTGCTGCTGGGTCATTTCCTCAAAATAATAGTACCAGGCAGCCTTTATCATCAGCGACTCTTCGTAATCCATGGAGCCCCTCCCAGGCGCGTTTTGCATCTTGCAAATGTTTTTTGCGAAAACAAATGTTGTCCATGCACCTAGTATAGCACCCTGCCGAATGATTGTCAATCACAGTTTCAAAAAACTTGCGCTTTTTTCTCCTTTTCCTTTTCCCGCCCGCAAACAGGAAAAACGGTTCAAATCGCGCTTTCAGGCCGTGGTGAAAAAGGACAGACCCTGCGGCCCCGGCGGATGGCGGCAAAGTTTTTTTTGGTTGAAACATTGACAAATGAGGAAAAGCATAGTATCATGGCAATAGAACAAAAACGACATGGCAAAAACATTTGTAATTCCGTATGGAGGTCCCACGAATGAGTGAAGCTGCGAACGAACGATCCGGCGTCCTGATGTCGATCCGGGGGGTCACCAAGGCCTTCGGCTCCAACGTGGTGCTTAAGGGCATCAATATGGATGTCAAGAAAGGCGAAGTCATCGCCCTCATCGGTGGCAACGGCGCCGGCAAGAGCACCCTGATGAAGATCATCATGGGCATCTATGATCTTGACGAGGGCGAAATTTTCATGGCCGGCCAGCCCGTCAAGCTGGGCAAGCCCTCCGCCTCTCTGGCGCAGGGCATCTATCTGGTGCCTCAGGAGCCGATGCTGTTTCCCAACATGACGGTGCTGGAAAACGTGCTGATGGGCTTTCATGAAAACGAGGCGGAGCTCAAAAAGCGCCTGCAGAAACACATGGAAGAGCTGGGCTTTACGCTCAACCTGCAGCGCAAGGCCAGCACCCTGTCCATTGCCGAGCAGCAGCTGGTGGAGATCCTGCGCGGCATGATGCGCGAGGCGCGGCTTCTGATCCTGGACGAGCCCACCAGCGCGCTGACCTTCAGCGAGGTGCAGTCCCTCTTCAAGGTGGTTGAGGACCTTAAGCGCAAGGGCATCAGCATGATCTACATCACCCACCGCCTGACGGAGGTGTTCGAGATCGCGACCGACGTGGCCATCATGCGCGACGGTCTGATCACCCTGAGCGGTCCGGTGCAGAATTTCACCAAGGAAATGCTCATTCAGGGCCTGCTGCCCACGGATGTCGAGGTCAGCCAGTCCGGCCACCGCGCCTATCAGCCCGTGGATTATGAAAATACCAAGCCCGTCCTGCAGGTACGCAATTTCTCCGGCTACGGCTTCAGCGACATCAGCTTCGATCTCTATCCCGGCGAGATCCTGGGGGTCGCGGGCGTGGTGGGCGCCGGCCGCACCGAGATGATCAGCACGATCTTCGGCCGCGACAAAACGCTTGCCGGCACCGTCACCCTGGACGGCAAGGACATCACCGGCCTCTCCACCAAGAAAATCCTGCAGGAAGGCATCAACTTCGTGCCCGAAGACCGCCACTATCACGGCCTGTTCAAGATCCGCTCCATCTCCTCCAACACCACCTCGGCGCTGCTGGGCTCGCGCGAAATGGGCAAGGTGGACATGAACCGCCGCCATCAGCGTGAAATCTCACAGCAGTATGCCGACAAGTTCCGCACCAAGATCGTCTCTCTGGACGACCTCATCGGCAGCCTGTCGGGCGGCAACCAGCAAAAGGTGGTCATCTCCCGCGCCCTGTCCACCCGTCCCAAGGTCGTCATCCTTGACGAACCCACCCGCGGCATCGACGCCGCCGCCCGCAGCGACGTGTACGGCATCATCCGCCAGCTCAAGGAGGAAGGCGTGGCTGTGCTGATGGTCTCCTCCGACATCGAGGAGGTCGTGGAGCTGGCGGATCGCGCAATCACCATCTTCCAGGGCCGGATCAACGGCGAGTTCAGCCACGATGAAATCTCTCAGGATGCGCTGACCAGCGCATCGTTCGGAATCGGGCATGAAAGGGTGGTCGCCAAATGAACAAAGTCAAGAGCCTGTTGAAAGCCAGGTGGATGTCCAGCCTGATTTTCCTTTTGCTGCTGTTTCTGATCACAGGCATCGCGGAGCCGGAGTTCCTCAGCTATTCCAACATCATCAGCTGCTTTAACACCGCCACGATGTATACGCTCCTGGCCATCGGCATCGCCTTCGTCATCATGACCGGTGAAATCGATGTATCCATCGGCTCCACGCTGGGGCTGTCCGCCGCCATGACCGGCCTGATCGCCAAGCAGGACGGCAGCATCGCGGTCATGCTGCTGGCCGTGGTTGCCACCGGCGCCGTCATTGGCCTGGTCAACGGCGTGGGCGTCGCCTATTTCGGCGTTCCCTCCCTGATCTTTACGCTGGGCACCAACAGCGTCGTGCGCGGCATGATCTACATCCTCTCCGACGGCCGCACGGTGGAAAACTTCGGCGGCTCGCTGGCCAGCTACGGAAACCTCACCCTCTTTGCCGAAATCACCCTGTATTATGCGATTGCGATCCTGCTGGTCGCCGTGGCCCATATCGTGCTGACCAAGACCAGGAAGGGCAAGTACTTCATCGCCGTCGGCGACAACGCGGGCGGCGCGAACCTGGTCGGCATTTCCGTCACGGGCACAAAGCTCCTGGCCTATGTGCTCTGCGGCGTCTTTGCCGGTCTGGGCGGCTTCGTGTTCGCCTCCAAGTACGGCCAGGTCATGACCGTGGCGGGCAACGGCTACGAAATGACCGCCATCGCGGCCTGCGTGCTGGGCGGCATCTCGCTGTCCGGCGGTCTGGGCAACATGGTGGGCGCGGCCATCGGCGCGGTCATCATGTCCTCCATCAGCCGCCTGCTGGTCTTTATCGGCCTGCCGTCCACCTATGACAACACCATCACCGGCATTATGCTGATCGTCATCGTCGTGGTGGACGCGCTGACTCAGCGCCGTTCCATCGAAATGGCCAGAAGAAAACGCCTCCTGTCCAGAACGGCGGAAACCGCTGCGGAAGGAGAGTGTCATCAGGCATGAAGGCCGTCAAAAAGATTTTCAAGCACTGGGAAATGTTCCTGCTGGTGTTTCTGGTTCTGGAGTTCGTGGTCTTTGGCGCGGTGAATCCCAAGTTCCTGCGTCCGCAGTCCATCATGAACAGCATCGTCAACTACATCAGCGTCTGCATCATCGCCCTGTTTGTCACGCTGGTGATGATCACCGGCGGCATTGATATCCAGGCCGCCTCCATCATCGGCCTGACCAGCATCGTCCAGGGGTATCTGTGGAGCGATCTGGGCGTGAACATCTGGGCGGCGATGATCGTATCGATCGCCGTCGCCGCGGTGTGCGGCGGATTGTCCGGCTTCTTTATCGCCTATTGCGGCGTGCAGCCCATGGTGGTCACGCTGGGCGGCAGCTTCCTGTATTCTGGCCTGGCGCTGCTGGTATCCGGCATGTCCGCCACCCCCGCCTATCAGGGCATCAGCGGCTTCCCGTCCAAGGCTGAGGACGGCGCTTTCGTGGATTACCGCTTTCTGGGCAAGGGCGAGCTGCTGGGCGTGCCCATGCCGATCGTGATCTATCTGGCGCTGATCGTGTTGTGCATATGGCTTTTGCACCGCACCAAGTACGGCGAGCGCCTCTACCTCATCGGCGTCAACCAGCAGGCCGCCGAATATTCCGGCATCAACACCCGCCTGGTGATCCTGAGCACCTATGTGCTCTCCGCCGTGAGCGCCGCGCTGGCCGGCACGATCCTGACCTCCAATGTCAACTCCGCCAAGTACAACGTCGGCTCCGGCTACACGCTGGCCATCATCACGGCGGTCGTGCTGGGCGGCACGCTCAATACCGGCGGCAAGGGCAGCATCCTGGGCACCGTGCTGGCCTCGCTGATCATCTGCATCCTGCGCTACGGCCTGCCCCTGTGCTTCGACGTGAGCACGCAGAACCTGGATCTGCCCATCGGCATCGTCTTGGTGCTGGTCGTCCTGGGGCGCGAAATCGCCGGCCGGGGCATGATCGCCAGGGCGGTCCGCACCTTGCGAAAGTCCGCCGCCGCTTCCTAACAGACGCATTTCATGGGACGTTGTTTGACGCCCCTTGAGATAATAAAAAACAGGAGGAACCCAACCATGAAAAAGATCCTCGCGATGATCCTCGTGCTGAGCATGGCGCTCACGCTGGTCTCCGTGGCCGCTGCCGAAGGCAAGAGCCCCGTGGACGGCATGACCGTGGCCTTCATTCCGAAGGTGTCCGGCAACTCTTTCTTCGAAGCTGCTAACGACGGCGCTCAGAAGTACGCCGCCGAGTGGGGCCTGACCGTTGACTACATCGGCTCTCCCGACGCTTCCGTGACCACCCAGCTGGAGCTGATCCAGCAGGCCATCGACAAGGGCGTGGACGCCATCTGCATCTCCGCCGTTGACGCCACCGCTCTGGACGAGAAGCTGATGGAAGCGCAGGACGCCGGCATCTATGTCAGCACCTGGGACTCCGACGTTTCCCCCAACGCCCGCGCGCTGATGGTTTCCCAGGGCACCGCGGACGTGCTTGGACCCATGCTGGTGGACATGGCCGTTGAGTCCCTGACCGAGCGCGGCGTGGATGTGGACGGCGAAGTCACCTATGTGTGGCACTTCTCCAACCCCAGCGTGGCCGACCAGAACTCCTGGTACGTGGCCGGCGAGGAGTACATCAAGGAGAACTACCCCAACTGGGTCGCCGTGAACGAGCCCTACTACAGCAATCAGGATCCCGCCCAGTCCGTGACCGTCGGCGAGTCCATCCTTGACGCCTATCCCGACATCGACCTCATCATCTGCAACGACTCCACCGCTCTGCCCGGACAGTGCGGCGCCGCCCAGAACAAGGGCCTGACCGCTGATGACATCACCATCACCGGCTTCTGCCCGCCCTCCGGCATGACCACCTACCTGGAGAACAATATCTGCACCCGCTGGGGTCTGTGGGACTGCGGCATCCAGGGCGCCATGGGCTGCTATCTGGCCGCTTACGTGTCCGCCGGCAACACCGTGAAGGTGGGCGACGTGGTGAGCATCCCCGGCATCGGCGATGTGACCATCCTTGCCAACGGCGATCTGGTCGAGGGCCAGGAGACCGCTCCGGAGAACAACGGCGTTGTGCTGCTGCCCGAGCGCGTTGTCTTCACCGCTGAGAACGTTGCGGACTATCCGTTCTGATCGTCCCTTTCCAGCCAGTCAAGGGAGAGGAGGCGCCTTCGGGCGCTTCTCCTCCCTTTCATGGCGCAGGCGGGCGGACAGCTGCCCGCAGCGTCCACACAGAGCGACCGACTCACCGCTACTTATTGAAGGAGGTTTTGAAACATGGCTGATAAAGACGGATTGAAGATTGCGAAGGACTATCATGTGAACGAAGCGTTCGCCAACCAGGGCGGCTTTTATGTCAAGGGCGCCAACAACCTGGACTGGGGCATGAAAAAGCACCTGAGCAACATCTTCGACCCCAAGAGCGGCAACACCGTGATGTTCGCCTTTGACCACGGCTACTTCATGGGCTCCACCGCGGGCCTGGAGCGCCTGGACCTGGTCATTCCCAAGCTGATGCCCTACGTGGACTGCCTGATGGGCACCCGCGGCGCGCTGCGCACCTGCGTCCCCCCGGAAAACCGCAAGGCCATTGCCCTGCGCGTCTCCTCCGGCTCCAGCATGCTCAATGACGACCTGAGCCATGAGGTCGTGGCCGTGGATATCGAGGACTCCATCCGCATGAACGCCGACTGCATGGCCGTGCAGACCTTCATCGGCGCGGACGGGCAGCTCGCCAGCATCGACAACCTCAGCCGCGTGATCAACGCCGGCTTCCGCTACAGCATCCCCACGCTGGGCGTGGTGGCTGTGGGCAAGGACATGGAGCGCACCGACCGCTTCTTCAAGCTCGCCACCCGCATCGTGGCCGAGATGGGCGTGCAGCTGGTCAAGACCTACTACTGCGACAACTTCGAGGAAATCGTGGCGGCCTGCCCGGTGCCCATCGTGGTGGCCGGCGGCAAGAAGCTGCCCGAGGATGAGGCGCTGACGCTTGCCTACCGCAGCATTCAGGGCGGTGCGCGCGGTCTGGACATGGGCCGCAACATCTTCCAGAGCGAGCACAGCGCGGAAATGGCGCAGGCCATCCGCAAGATCGTGCACGAGGGCTACACCGACAAGGAAGCCTACGAGTTCTATCAGGATCTGATCCACTGATTCGGGCGCGGTTTTTTTCGCGCAGCGGGCTGCTCCGGCGGCGGGAATCCCTTCTTCCCCCGCATGGGGCAGCCCCTTTCCAAAGACGCGCGCCGGGGCCGTCCGCCCCGGCGCATAACCGGAAAAGAGGGATACGCTATGCTCAAAGGGATTTCCCCCATTCTGACCCCGGAACTGCTCAAGATCATCGCCGAGATGGGCCACGGCGACGAGCTGGTGCTGGCCGACGGCAACTTTCCCGCCGCCTCCATCGGCAAGCGCTGCGTGCGCATGGACGGCCACGGCGGCGCCGAGGTCATGGCGGCGCTGATGCCCCTGTTCCCGCTGGATGACTTTGTGGACGCTCCCTTGTGCGTGATGGAGGTGCCCGACGGCATGTTCCCCGGCAACACCGCCCCCATCTGGGCGCGTTTCCAGCAGGCGGCGGACATCGACCTGCCCGGCGCACACATGGAAAAAATGGAGCATGACGCCTTCATGGACCGAGCACGCGCGGCCTATGCGGTGGTACAGACCGGCGAAACCGCCCTGTATGGCAATATCATCATCCGAAAAGGCGTGGTGCGGCTGTAAGCCTCCATACAGACAAACGCCCCGAACCGCGCGAATGCGGTCCGGGGCGTTTTGCATGCCGATCAAGGCGGGGTACAGGAGCCTCAGGCCCCTGCCGGGGTTTGGGACGGCGCGCCAAAGCCTTGCGCGTTGAGCTCGTCAGCCAAAATCGCAGCGGCTTCCCGCACCAGGCGCGGGCAGGGCCGCTTCGCATAATATTCGGGGTCCCGCTCGCCGGGCATATTCGAGGGATCAATGCCCGCGCGCTCCAGCAGCGGACGGCAGTCGATCGCCTCCTCCGCTTCGCGGAAGCGGTTGGCCATCCGCTGAATAGCGGCATACTCGGCCTTCTTGCCCGCTTTTTCTTCCGGCCGGTCATAGCCGCACAGCATGCCGTACACCATGGCCATGCCGCTGACGGCTCCGCACACGCCGCGCAGGCCGCCCACGCCGCCGCCAAATCCGCTGGACAGGCGGGCCGCCGTTTTCATCTCCAGCCCCATTTCCTCCGCGTAGGCCAGCACCACGCTCTGCGCGCAGTTATACCCCTCGCGAAACAGCGCCTCGGCGCGCGCCGCCTTTTCCTCCCTGTCGATGCGCATGAGATGCCTCCTTACTTGCCGGCTCTGGCGGGCAGCTCGTATACGGCGTCGGCGATCTTGTCCAGCCAGTCGCCGTTAAACAGCTCGATCATGCCCTTGTCAATGCCGGCCGCCAGCTTGGGATCAATGGGCAGCTGGGCCGTGAGCGGAATGTTGTAGCGCTGGGCGATCTCCGCCACATGGCTCTTGCCGAACAGCTCCACATGCTTGCCGCAGTCGGGGCATGCGACATAACTCATGTTCTCCACCAGCGCCATGACGGGAATCTCCATCATCCCGGCCATCTTGAGCGCCTTTTCCACGATCATCTCCACCAGCTCCTGCGGGGTGGAAACCAGAATCACACCATCCACGGGAATGGTCTGGAACACGGTGAGCATCACGTCGCCCGTTCCCGGAGGCATATCGATGAACAGCACATCCTTGTCGCCCCAGATCACGTCGGTCCAGAACTGGCCCACCGCGCCCGCGATGACCGGCCCGCGCCAGACGACGGGATCGGAGTCGTTGTCCAGAAGCAGGTTCAGGCTCATCACGTCGATCCCGGTCTTGGTCTTGACCGGCAGAATGCCCGCGTCGGTGCCCATGGCCTTTTCCTTGATGCCAAACGCCTTGGGAATGGACGGACCGGTGATGTCCGCGTCCAGGATGCCTGCCTTGAGGCCCTGGCGCTGCGCCAGCACCGCCAGCAGGGAGGTGACCAGGCTCTTGCCCACGCCGCCCTTGCCGCTGCACACGCCGATCACCTTTTTGATATGCGACAGCTCATGCGGCTTGGCCAGCAGGCTTTCCGGCTCGGTGCGATTGCCGCAGCTCTGGCTGCAGGTGGAACAATCGTGCGTACATTCGCTCATGTTGATTCCCCTCTTTTTTCTTGTTCGGAGCCGTCCACAGGATAGCCGCAAAGCGCGCAGATCATGCGCGCCGCCTCACGGATCAGGCTGTCCAGCGGCTGCTTGCCCACGCCCGCGATTCTCAGTCCGCAGCGTTCCAGGGGCACCAGCACCTTTTGTGCCTCACTCAGGCTCACCGCCGCCGCAATGGCCGGCGAAATCTCGCCCAGCATGGCGTTGGCATGCAGAATGCCCGTCACGCCGGCGATCACGTCGGCATGGCGGCATTGGTAACGGATGGCGCTTTCGCCGGTGGCGCCCAGGTCCGCGCCCGCCCGCAGCATGGCCGCGGTGGCCTGCGCGTTGGTACCCGCGGCGATCACCGCCTGTTCGGGCGCAAGCCGCTTCACAGCGGCGATCAGGCTCTTGCCCACGCCGCCGCCCTGCCCGTCAATCACCAAAAGCCGCATGCGGTTCCCCCTCTGCGCCGGGCCGGTCAGGCCCATGGCTGGCTCTCCAGGGCGATATCCGCCCCACTTTTGATATCATACGCCTCCAGGTAGCTTTTTTCAAGAGGAATCCACCGGGTTTCAAAGGTAAAAAACCGCTCTCCCTCCCGTGCGCGCAGGCGTTCCATCCTTTCTTCCTCCGCCGTGTGGACGAAGATGCGCAGGGCGTCAAGCGCGTCGTATGCCTCCGCAAAGGCCGGGTGATGGCTGTAGCTGCCTTCGATCACCGTCACCGGCGCGGCGCGGTGCACACGGTCCAGCCACGCGCCGCTCTGGCAGTCATACCGGCGGTAGGCCGCGTCGCCGCCGCGCATCAGGCCCGCGAGGACTTCCTCCCGGAAGCGTTCGTAATGCACGTTGCCCCCCGGCTGCGTGAGCCGCTGCTCCGTGCGCATCGCCGGAGGCAAAAAGAAGTCGTCCATGCGGATGGGCTGCGTATGGTACAGCGCGGCCAGCGCATCCGCCAACGTGCTCTTGCCCGACCCGCAGGGCCCGTCCAGCACCGCCAGCGCGCGGCCGCCCTCGGCCAGCTTCCGCTCAATTCGTACCACTGCGGGCACCAGCGTCCCCAGGTCCTCGCGCACCACGCGGTAGGCCGGGGCGTAGGCCGCCCGGTATGCCTCGCTGTGGCTCACGGGCGTATGTCCGTCCCAGCCGCCGAGAAAAGCCTCCAGGCTTTCCGGCGAGAACGGCGCTTCCCCCGCGCGGGCCAGCTCCCGCAGCGCTTCCAGCCCGGCATTCATTGCCGCCTCGCCGCCCAGGGGCTGCGCCATGGTCACCCGCATCATGTCCGCGATTCTCCCCGGCGGCAGCTTTTGCACCGCGGGCGCCGCCAGGTTCAGCCGGCACAGCCTGTTCCCAATGGGCGTACCCACCGGCACGTCCCCGCGCGCGGGCGTGCGCGCCAGCTCCTCAGCAACCCGGCGCGCACAGTTTTCCGATAAAAGATGGCCGCAGCCAAACGCGCTCTGATACACGAGCTTGACTGCGTCCACGGGCTCCATTCGCGGAGTCTCTCTCATTCGCTTTTTCAAAAGCGTCTTTTCCATACCCGTCGCCTTACTTCTCCTTCAGCGGAATCAGCCGGGCGCGTTCCAGCGCCATCACGATCAGCGGAACCAGCACCACCTGCAGCACCATGCCCGGCCATGCGTTGACAAAGCCACCCATCCAGAACGCGGCCAGCGCAAAGCGGCTCTGCGTCAAAAGCGCGTAGATCAGCCAGCTGGCCAGCCCCCATACCGCGCGCCCCGCCAGCATGGCGCCGATCAGCGCCACATACACGCGTCCCCGGCCCGGCCGCAGGCGCTGGTACAAAAGGCCCGCCACCGCGCCGTATCCGGCCATCTCAAAGGCCATGGCCAGCGCCGTGGGCACCAGCGGCGGCATGCCAAACAGCAGGCTGCGCGCAATGGGCAGCACAAAGCCCACCAGCAGCCCCCACGGCCACCCGCACACAAACCCGCAAATCAGGGCGGGCAGGTGCAGGGGCAGCAGCATGCTGCCCACCTCCGGAATCTGCCCCGTCAGAAAGGGCAGCACAAAGCCGATGGCCAGAAACAGGGCCGACAGCACCAGTCGGATCATGTGGTTTTTCTTCATTTTTTGAATTCCTTCCTTTGCAGTTGCATGGTCGCCCAAAAGCCCAGATCCTTCTTCGGAAGGAAGAACGGCGCCTTCGTGACATCCGTGTGCAGCAAAGGGCTTGAGGTATCATAGCATATGCCGCGGCTTTTGTAAAGCGCGCCCCGGAATTGACATCTGTCCCCCGTCATGGTATCCTTAGGTATCTTTCCCGGCGTCACCCGGCGCGTCCGGCGGCATATGCTGATAAGGCGCGCACCGTTTGGGAAACCTGTTTTTATGGATTGCTGAGCAAGGAAGCGGGGTTTCGTCATGCAGGAATTTCGGGTCGGCATCATCGGCGCAACGGGCATGGTTGGGCAGCGGTTCACGCTGCTTTTGAAGGAGCATCCCTGGTTCAAGGTCACGTGCGTGGCGGCTTCCAGCCGCAGTGCCGGAAAGCCTTACGACGAGGCGGTGGCGGGCCGCTGGGCCTTTCCCGGCACGCCGGTTCCCCCGGCCATCGGCCGGCTGACGGTGCTGGACGCCGCCGACGTGGAAAGCGTAGCCCGGCAGGTCGATTTTGTGTTCTGCGCCGTGGATATGAAAAAGGAAGAGATCCGCGCCCTCGAGGAACGCTATGCCAAGGCCGAGGTGCCCGTCATCAGCAACAACAGCGCCAACCGCCATACGCCCGACGTGCCCATGCTGATTCCTGAAATCAACGGGGCGCACGCCGCCGTGATCGAGGCCCAGCGCCGGCGGCTGGGCACGCGCGCCGGTTTCATCGCCGTCAAGCCCAACTGCTCCATCCAGAGCTATGTGCCCGCGCTGTGGCCGCTTCTGGACTTTGAGCCCAAGGCGGTTACGGTATGCACCTATCAGGCCATCAGCGGCGCGGGCAAGACGTTTGAAACCTGGCCCGAGATGATCGACAACGTCATCCCCTACATCGGCGGCGAGGACGAAAAGAGCGAGCGCGAGCCCCTCAAGATTTTCGGCCATGTGGAAAACGGAGCCATCATTGACGCCACAGCCCCGGTCATCAGCGCCCAGTGCCTGCGCGTGGCCGCTTCCGACGGGCACATGGCGGCGGTGAGCGTCAAGTTCGGCCGCAAGCCCACCCGCGAGGAGATTCTGGCGCGCTGGGACAGCTGCAGGCCCGCCACGCTGGGACTGGACCTGCCCTCCGCTCCGAAAAAGTTCCTTCATTACTTTGAGGACCCCGCGCGTCCCCAGACCCGGCTGGACCGGGATACAGAGGGAGGCATGGCCATCTGCCTGGGCCGTCTGCGCGAGGACCCGGTGATGGATTACAAATTCGTCTGCCTCAGCCACAACACCCTTCGCGGCGCGGCGGGCGGCGGCGTGCTGAGCGCCGAGTACCTGTGCAAGCTGGGATACATTCCCCACAAGGCTTTCTGATTGACGGGAGGTTTTGAGCATGAAGCATGAACCCCTGTTCCGTGGCAGCGCGGTGGCGCTGGTCACTCCCCTTCGGGGCGGCAAAGTGGACGTGGAGGCCCTTCACCGCCTGGTGGAAATGCACGTGGATAACGGCACGGCGGCCATTGTCGCCTGCGGCACCACCGGCGAGCCCGCCACGCTGACCCCCGACGAGCGCGAGCTGGTCATCCGCGAGGTGGTCGCCGCCGCGCGCGGCCGCGTGCCGGTCATCTGCGGCACGGGCAGCAACTGCACCCAGACCGTGATCGACACCGAGCGGCGTTACCGCGGCCTGGGCTGCGTGGCCCAGCTGGTGGTGACCCCCTACTACAACAAGACGACCCAGGAGGGGCTCTACGCCCATTTCATGGCCATCGCCGAGCACACGGAGCTTCCCATCGTGCTCTACAACGTGCCCGGCCGCACGGGCCTGGACATCGCCCCTGAAACCATCGACCGGCTCGCGGAAAGCGGCCGCTTCGTGGCCCTGAAGGAAAGCAGCTATGACCTGCCCCGCGTGATGGAGAAGATCAGCGCCATGCGCGGACGGCTCACCCTGTATTCCGGCAACGACGACATGATCTATCCCCTGCTGGCCCTTGGCGCGGAGGGCGTCATCTCGGTGCTGGCCAATGTGGCTCCCGCCTATGTAAGCGGCATGACCGGCGCCTATTTCTCCGGCAAGACGGAGAAAGCGCTCACCATGCAGACCGAATGCCTGCCGCTGGTGCGCGCCCTGTTCAGCGAGGTCAGCCCCATCCCCTGCAAGCACGCGATGGAACTGCTGGGCCTGTGCAGCGGCGAATTGCGCCTGCCGCTCATCGACGCGGGTGAGGCTACCAAGCGCAAGCTGCGCGAAGCGCTGGTTAAGATGGGCATCCTGATTGCCTGACCGAAGCATAAGGAGGTACGGGAGCATGAAAATCATCATCGGCGGAGCGTTGGGACGCATGGGCCGCGAGCTGGCGCTGGCAGCGGAGGGCGCGGGCGTAGAGGTGGCCTGCGGCGTGGATGTGGCCTACGCGGGCCAGGCGGCCTCGTTTCCCATCGTCACGGGATATGAGCGCATCCCCGAGGACGCCGATGTGCTGATTGATTTTTCCCGGCCGGACGCGCTGCCGGAACTTTTGCAGGCGGCGCTCACCCGCCGCATGCCCGTGGTGCTGTGCGCCACGGGCTATACCGATGTGGAGCTGAGCAGCATCCGCGAGGCGGCGCAGACCCTTCCGGTGCTGCGCAGCGCCAACATGAGCCTGGGGGTGAACGTGCTCAGCGAGCTGGTCAGCATGGCCGCGCGCACCCTGGAGGGCTTCGATGTGGAAATCGTGGAGAAGCACCACCGCATGAAGGCCGACAGTCCCAGCGGCACCGCGCTGATGCTCTATGAATCCGTTCAAAAAGAAAAAGGGCCCGAAACGAACCCTGTCTATGGGCGCTACGGCCGCACTCAGAAGCGCACGGCCGGCGAGGTGGGTATTCATGCGGTGCGCGGCGGTACCGTCACCGGCGAGCACGAGGTAGGCTTCTACGGAAACGGCGAACAGGTGATCCTGACGCACCGCGCCGAAAGCCGCGCCCTGTTTGCTCAGGGTGCGCTCAAGGCTGCCGCCTACCTGCTGGGCAAGCCTGCCGGACTCTACTCCATGCAAGATGTGGTACGCGATATGCTCGTTTGACCGCCTTATTCGTCCGGGCTCCAGTCGGAGAGATGCTCCTGCAGGGTGGTCAGGATTTCACGAATGACCAGGCGGCGATTGGGGTCCATGGCGCCGGAGGGGTTTTCCTCGTCGGGGCTGCTCTGCAAGCTTCCCGCCAGCAGATAGTCCACGCCGACTCCCAGCGCATTGGACAGCGCTACCAGCGTTTCCAGGCTGGCCTTGCGGGTGCCGCGCTCCACATGCCCCACAAAGGATGTGCTCACACCGATCCGCTCCGCCAGCTCCTGTTGCGTCAGGCCGATCAGCTGCCGCTGCTTGCGCACGCGCTTGCCCATATCCACATAATCCATTGTCGATTCCCCCCATTTGCGTCACACATGGTTTAACTATATCAACGTGCCGCCCCTATGAAAAAGTCCTTTGAGTCACTTTTTGCAACTTATGGAACAATCTTGGTCCCCGCACCTCTGATTTCCACCGATGCCTGGCCCCTTCGGCCAAAAGGATCTTTTCACCGGCGTTGCAGCGCATGACAAAGGAGCCGCCCCGCAGCTGCTTTGTCACAGCCCGCCGGGCGGCAGACAAATCGATTCAATTCCATGGACGCAGGGCGCCGACCGCCCTGCGATCTCCTCTCTACACAATCAGAACGCCGCCAGCCTCTTTCTACCAGAGGCTGGCGGCGTTTCTGATTGTCGAAAAAAGTCCGGCTGCGCCGGTCTTTTCCGCCAGAACGGCGTAAGAAAACCCGGCTGCGCACGGCTTGCGAATCCACCGCACATATCGATGGATTCGGAGCTTGTCCGGAGGGCTCAGGCCCTCCGGCCCTCTCAAGCGTGCCGCTCTTTCAGCAGGGACGCTCCTTGCCGAAGAAGCAGATGGCTACCGTGCCGGGGCCACAGTGCGCGCCGATGACCGGGCCCACGTAATAGGTCTGAATCTCGCCCAGTTCGGGCACGCGTTCCCGGAGCATGGCTTCCAGCCGCGCGGCGTCTTCCGGCGCGTCCGCGTGCAGGATGATGGTCATCGCCTGCGCGGGATCGTCGATGTTCTCGGCTGCCTTGTCCGCAATCAGGCGCAGCGCCGCTTTGCGGCCTCGCACCTTGTCGGAGCTGACCAGTTTCCCCTCCCGGTTCTCGGTGATGATGGGCTTGAGGTCCAGCATGGTTCCCACGGTGGCGGCCATGGCGCCGATGCGGCCGCCGCGGCGCAGGTACTTGAGGTCATCCACCGTAAACCACGCCTGAGCGCGCATCTTGTTGTCCTCCAGCCACTGGGCCACCTCGTCCATGCTCTTGCCCCGGCGGTAGAGCTCGTAGGCCTTGAGGATCAAAATGGTCTGCGGAGCGGAAATGCTCAGGGTATCCACCACCGTCATGCGGCGGTCGGGATACTTGGCCAGCAGCTCATCGCGGGCGGCGTAGACGTTGTTGATCGTGCCGGACAACTGGCTGGAAAACGCCACGAACAGAATGTCACGCCCCTCCTTGAAGCAGGGCTCAAAGTATTCCACATAGGCGGCCGTGGGCAGCAGGGACGTCACCGGAGCCGCGCCGGCGCGCATGTTGTCGAAGTATTCCTTCTGCTTGCCGCTGCGCCCCAGGTCGTCAAAGTATTCCTTTCCGTCCAGGATATAGGGCATGTACACCATGGTCATGTCCAGTTCGTCCACATAGCGGAAGGGCAGGTCGGAATCGGAGTCGGTCATAAACACGTAGGGATTCATGCGTACCCTCCTTTGGGAAGAAGTGGGCCGATCGGCCCGATCAGTTCTGAATGATACGCTGTTATTTTACCCTGTCCGTTCCATTTTTGCAAGCGGCGCACCCGGCTTTTCCCCTGCCCCGGCGGCTTGTCTCCCGTTTCCAAATATGGTACACTGTGAGCAAAGAGATGCGCCGGGAAAGGGGCGGATGCTGTATGTGCGCCGTTTGCTCCCGCCGCAGGCAGGATGCGCAGGTCCTGGCCTATGCGCTGCTGATTGCCGCGGCGGTGCTGTTTTTTTGTTCCAAGTCCTCCTTTGGCTACCCCATCAACGACTGGTCCGACGCCAACATCTACTTTACCATCGGCAAGGGCATGACGCGGGGGCAGGTGGTCTACCGCGACCTGTATGACCACAAGGGGCCGCTGCTCTATGCCCTGCACGCGCTGTGCGCGCTGATCTCCTTTTGGGATTTTACCGGCGTGTACCTGATGGAGATCTGCCTTGCGGCCCTGTTTTTGGCCGGTGCCTATCATTTGATGGCCCTCTACGGCGCGCACCGCTGCGCCTGGCTGATGCTGCCCGTGCTGGCGCTGGTGATTTATGCCTCTCCCGGCTTTGCCCAGGGGGACAGCGCCGAGGAGCTCTGCCTTCCGCTCATAATGTGGTCGATTTACGGCGTGCTGCGCCATTTCCGCCGCGGGGGCGGGCGCATGGCGGCAGGGGAGCTGGTGTGGCAGGGTGTGTTGGCCGGCTGCGTGTTCTGGATCAAGTTCACCATTTGCGGCGTACATGCCGGGCTGTTCCTGGCGCTGCTGGTCCATCTGGCGGTCCGGCGCGACGGGCGCGGCCTGTGGCGCTCGCTTGGCTGGCTGGTTGTGGGCTTTGCGCTGTCCACGCTGCCCTGGGTGATCTACTTCGGCGTGAACGCGGCTATCCACGACTGGCTGCGCACCTATCTCTACGACAATCTGTTTCTCTATTCCGCTCCCGAGGAAGCGTCCGGCCTTGTGCCGCGGGCCAGGGCCATGCTGCGGTGCGGCTGGGAATGGGTGAGGGACAATCCGCTTTGCGCATTGCCCATAGCCGCCGGCATGGGGTGGTTCGCCTGGAAGCGTCCCCGCCGCGAAGCGCCGGCCGTCTGGCTGGCCGCGTTTCTGGGTGCGCTGGGCATATTCGTGGGCGGAAAGAGCTACCCCTATTACGGGCTGGCGCTGGCCGCCCTGGTGCCGCTTGGCTTTCTTCCCCTGGGCCGGGCGCTGGAGGGCCGGCTTGCGCATCTCTCCCGGAGAGCGCTGGGAAGCTGCGCCGTCGTGCTGACCGCCGGCTGCGTGGGCCTGTGCGCGCTGCTGAGCGGCAACATGGCGCCGGAGTATGGCGCGTCCTTTGGACAGCCCCGCGAGGACACCATGCAGTACCGCATCGCCGCCTACCTGGAACAGACGCCCGGCGCGACCCTGCTCAACTACGGATTCATGGATGCGGGCTTCTATACCGCGGCCGGGCTCGTGCCCAATGTGAAATACTTTCACCAGACCAACGTGCCCCTGGAGGAGATGCTTGACGAACAGCTTCGCTATATCCGCGAAGGGGTTTGCGACTATGTCATCACACGGGGCAAGCAGCCGGAATGGATCGTGGAGCGCTATGAGCTGATCGCCACGGAAAGCAGCCCGAACTTCTGGTATGACGCGGTTTACCTGTACCGTCAAAAATCGCTAAGCAGCCGCTAAACCTGCCGGAAAAATGCGAAACCATTCCTGGCCGGCGTTGACTTTTGCAGGGTTGCGGCGTACAATGTCAAGCTGATGGTTTTCGTGTTCTTACCTATTAAAGGAGGGGAGCCGGCCATCATCCGCAAGAGGGAGGAGGTCCATCGAATGTTCTCAGACCGCCGACAAAGGGGCTGCTTTCTTTGGGAAGCAGCCCCTAAACGCATAAGGCAAGACGGAAAAAAG
>OJRC01000271.1_pt1 | contig 40278 bp, 42 predicted proteins | sample 1599081 | NCBI WGS metagenome assembly OJRC01 (sample SAMN03922519, study PRJEB24848) | human gut metagenome | isolation source: stool sample | host: Homo sapiens | place: Germany | collected 2010-02 | reverse complement strand
CTTCTGATGTTTCACCAGTCTCATCAGAAACCGCTTCTCGTTCGTCCTGGTTATCGAAGCTCCCAACAGCTTCTTTCAGCATAGCAACTTCTTCTTCTAACTTTTTAATCCGGGCCATAAGTTCCAAAATGATAGTCTCATATTGCATATAGCAAGTCCTCCGCTCGCAAAAAAATTCTTTGCGTCTTTCTTGATTAGATTTTAACGTCTTTCAATTGACTTGTCAATAGAAATATTTCTATTTTATAGAAATTCAATTAAGAAATATTTCATTCACAGATTTGGCGTGACTATACTCATAGCTGTCTCACAATCTGCTTTTCTCGTCATTTATGCGGTAATTGACGAGAATAATCCTAAAGCTGACGATATTCGTCATTTTGATTATAGCGAGCTTATCAATAGAACTTGGGGCAACGAATCAAAACTCATACCAATCTGGGAATTGGCCTTCCCTCACCAAAGGAAGAAACAGAGAAGAAGTAAAGATAATATTAGAACGACAGCAGTGGTGAACCGATCGCCACTGCTGTCGTATCTTATCCGAGTTCTATCTGAAATACTTTTCCCACGTCGCCTTCTGCATCTTGACCCGATCCTGTTCCCATTTCTTCAGGGCACTGAGCTGGACACCAAGTCTGTCTGCAAATTCCTTCTGTGTCATTTTCAGTTTCTTACGGGCTTCAAGGACTTGCTTTCCTTGGCCTTTATAGAGAAACAGGCTATAATCATCCAGCAAGCTTTCAACAGGGACATCGTACATCCCGGCAAGCTTTTGCATATGCTCGATCGGATAGTAGTCCCGGCCATATTCTTCGTAACGCATGTAGGTTTTCTGATCGATCCCGATCCGGTCCGCGACCTCGCTCTGAAGCAGGGCTTGTCTGTACCGGTACCATCGGAGCTTGTCCGCAATCTGCGTCATTTCCGAGGGGTCTGAAAAGCGAAGATTGAATATCTGGGCATCCAGAAATTTCTTCGGAGCAAGAAGAGGGAAGTGCAGAATGATCAGCGGGGATACTTCTATTTTGTATGATATGTTGCGTATCATGACATACCTGTGTCCGCATAGGTAACAGAATACGCTCCATTTTTCGCAACATGATGCGAAGTTTTCGCCTCCAAATCCAATTTGTTCCGCTGCGATAGTATAGCATTTTCAATACATCTGGCTGCATAGGTGGCAAGGCGGACATTCTTTTCCGGCCGATAACTGGAGATCCCCTTGATCAGCCCGATGGTCCCGATGGAGATCAGATCATCCTGTTCCACGCTTTGCGTGTAGTATTTTTTGATAATATGGGCAACCAGACGCATATTTCTTTCGATCAGAACATTTCTGGCCTCCAGATCGCCTTGAGACCAACGTGCCAGATACTCCTGTTCCTCCTCTGCACTCAGCGGTTTGGGGAAAGAACTCAAACTGCCGGAAAGATGCAGAGACAAGAACAAGCTGCTTTTCAGCAAGAGCATTGCGGTAGTCAGCATGGTATTCCTCCCTTCCCCTCAACCTATGTCCTTTGTGGATGTCCCTATACCCTATAACAAAGAAAACCAGCTTCCTGATTCCCGCTTCATATTATAAATTTGAGTAAAGTACACGATTCAAAAGCATTTTTTCCTTCCCAATTTAGGCACATTATGCTATGGTATAGATACATCCCTTACATACTTTGAAGGAGCGAATCCAATATGGCCAAATATATCATGTCCTTTGACGCCGGGACCACCAGTAACCGCTGCATCCTGTTCAACCAGCAGGGGCAGATCTGCAGTGCGGCGCAAAAGGAATTTACACAGATTTTTCCCAAGCCCGGCTGGGTGGAACACGACGCCAATGAGATCTGGGCGACTCAACTGGGTGTGGCAGTCGAGGCCATGGGCAAGATCGGCGCTACCGCCGCAGACATTGCCGCTATCGGCATTACCAACCAGCGGGAGACCACCATCGTCTGGGATAAAGCCACTGGGGAGCCGGTATGCAATGCTATTGTCTGGCAGTGCCGCCGGACCAGCGCCTACTGTGACCAGCTGAAAGCATCCGGCCACGCCGATACCATCCGTCAAAAAACCGGTCTGGTAGTGGACGCTTACTTTTCTGGTCCCAAGCTGAAGTGGATTCTGGACAATATTCCCGGTGCCCGGGAACGAGCCAAGCGCGGTGAACTGCTGTTCGGCACCGTGGAGACATGGCTCATCTGGCGACTCACCGGCGGAAAGGTCCATGTGACAGACTACTCCAACGCATCCCGGACCATGCTCTTTAACATCAATACCCTATCGTGGGATGATGATATTCTCCGGGCCATGGATATTCCCGCTTCCCTGCTGCCTGCACCGATGCCCAGCAGCTGCGTTTACGGCACCACAGACCCCGGCTTTTTCGGCGCCCCGATCCCCATTGCCGGTGCCGCCGGAGATCAGCAGGCCGCCCTTTTCGGGCAGACCTGCTTTACCTCCGGCCAGGCGAAGAACACCTATGGTACCGGCTGTTTCCTGTTGATGAATACCGGAGAAAAGCCTGTCTTTTCCCAAAATGGACTGGTAACTACCATTGCCTGGGGACTGGACGGTACGGTAAACTATGCCCTGGAAGGCTCCATCTTCGTGGCGGGCGCTGCCATCCAGTGGCTGCGGGACGAGATGCGGCTCATTGAATCCGCCGCCGACAGTGAATACCACGCCAGCAAAGTGCCCGATACCAACGGCTGTTACGTAGTCCCGGCCTTCACCGGCCTGGGTGCTCCCTACTGGGATCAGTATGCCCGGGGCGCCATCGTAGGACTTACCCGGGGTGTCAACAAAAATCACATCATACGGGCTACCCTGGAGTCCATTGCCTACCAGGTCGCTGATGTCCTCACTGCCATGAAAGCGGATTCCGGCATCGACCTCACCTCCCTGAAGGTGGACGGCGGCGCCAGCGCCAACAATGTACTCATGCAGCTCCAGGCAGATATCCTGCAGGCCACCGTCAATCGTCCCGTCTGCGTAGAGACTACCGCACTGGGGGCGGCCTACCTGGCAGGTCTCGCAGTAGGATATTGGTCCGACAAGGCCGATGTGATCCGCAACTGGGCCGTGGACCGGACCTTTACCCCCTCCATCTCCCCCGCCCAGCGGGACGAAAAAGTCCGGGGCTGGGAACGGGCTGTCAAGCGCTCTTTTGACTGGGCCAGGGAGTAAACGCTATGTCAGGAAATATCTTGGGAATGATTGAGCAGAACCCCATCATTGCCGCCGTGAAAAATAACGACGGCCTGGAGCATGTTCTAACCCGGGACAACCGGGTGGTCTTTCTCCTCTACGGCGATCTTTGTACACTCCCCCGCTCGGTTGATCGGCTTCATCAGGCGGGAAAACTGGCTATTGTCCATACCGATCTCATTACCGGTCTGGGGGCCAAGGAGGTAGCTGTAGACTATGTGGCCTCCTTCTGCAAAGCCGACGGCATTATCAGTACCCGTCCCTCTTTCATCCGCCGGGGCCGGGAGCTGGGACTTTTCACCATTCTGCGCTTTTTTGTCTTTGACTCCCTCTCCCTGGAAAATGTCCGGCCTGCCGCGGCCGCAGCACAGCCGGACATGGTGGAGATCCTGCCGGGGATCATGCCCAAGGTGATTTCCCGTATTGCTGCCGCCACCCGTATCCCTCTGATCTGTGGTGGCCTCATCATGGATAAGAACGATGTAATGGAGGCGCTCAGCGCCGGCGCTTTGGCGGTATCCTCCACCAATGAGCAGGTCTGGCAGCTCTAATCCCAGTTTTCTTTCCCAGGAGTAAAAACAAACCTCGTACGGCAAAAGACCGTACGAGGTTTATTTCTTCATATATTTTGTTCCAAAGCGCTGCCGCTGCCAGAATCAAAAAGGCATTTTCTCCACCCGGATGCTGTTCAGAAGGGCCATAGTCTCCTCCCGGGTACCCAGCCAGTCGTTGAAGGCGGTGGCGCAGCCTGAGGCCACGCCCAGCTGCAATGCCTTTCCGAAATCTTCTGTCTGCTTCAGTCCGGTCAGAAAGCCTGCCACCAGAGAATCTCCCGAGCCCACCGTATTACGGACCTGTCCGCAGCAGGCGTTGGCCAGATACAGCTGGCCATCTTCTGTAAGCAAAAAGGCTCCCCGGCCGCCCATGGTGACCAGCACATTTCTGGCACCTTCCACCTGGAGCTGATGGGCCAGTTCCACCCCTTCGGTGTACTCCAGATCGTCCACACCGAACAGGGCGCCCAATTCAGACAGATTGGGCTTGACCAGGAAGGGATGGCAAGGCAGACACTGCCACAGCGCCTCGCCGGTACAGTCCAGCACCGTTGTGCATCCCCGGGCAACAGCCCGGCGGAGAATAGACACATAGAACGGTATGCTCTGTGCCCACCCGGAAAGCACCACACAGTCCTCCGGGCTGATGTCCTCCAGGCGCTCCAGCAGACGGTCCATGTCCTCCTGGCGAAGAGCCGGGCCTCTGCCGTTGACTGCTGTCTCCGGAGTCCCCTTGAATTTTACATTGATCCGGCTCTGACCGCCGCCTGACAGTTCCAGCAGTTCATGGGGACAGTCCAGGTCATTGAGCAGATCCCGGATCGCCTGTCCGATCCTTCCGGCAGCAAATCCCAATGCCTTAGTCTCCATCCCAAGGCGCTGCAAAAAGAGGGATACATTGATCCCTTTTCCACCGGGATAGATCACTTCGCTTCTGGTACGGTTGACTTGTCCTGGAATCAGGTCCGCCTCCACCGTATAATCCAGCGATGGATTCGTTGTAATCGTATAAATCATTGTATACACACCACACACACAATAGTGACATTATGATAGCATGCAGAAACCGCCATTGCAAGACAGGATTTGCCGGAAACTGGCAATCTTCAACAGATTTCCCCCTCTGTTGCAGCCATCTCCTCCAGCGCATGGCGAGAGCCGCCCTCTTTATAAGAGGACGGCTCCCTATCATTCAAGAGAAAGAAGCGGTAAATTACATCAGGGGATCCATGCTGAGAGCGGGGTGGCCCTTCTCAGTGAGGAAGGCCATCAAGGTCTCAGGATCCTCAGCAATGGTCTCATCGCCTACCATATCGCAGAAGTTGTCGATGCCATAGAGCTCCTTGGCGGACTCGTTGACGCGCTCGGCCACCTGATCCTTCAGAGCCTTGGGCATCCAGACGATACGGCCCAGGCCGCCTTCAGCCTTCATGAACTTCTTGGAAGCGATGAAGTGCTTGCCGTGGCCCATGAAGCCGGGGGTCTGCACGCCGCCGCCGGTCATGGAGGCCATCTCGGAGAAGGTCATGCCCAGGGGGGTCATGCCCGCATGCTCACGGTTGACGATGACCACACCGTTGGAGAAAGGCTCGATGCCGCAGATGCACTCGAAGCAGCCGCAGGAGGTCATGGGGTCCTCCATGATGGAGTACAGGGTAACGGACTCCAGAGCACCCTGGCTGTACTTGTTGACAGCCTCGTTGACCTCTTCCCAGCGACCCACATTCTCGTCGATGACATGGGCCTTGGGAACGATCTGGCAGGGGCCGGAGGGATCCAGCTCGTTGGTAGCCTTGGCGTCCAGCCAGCTCACAGCGCCGCACAGGCCCAGACGCTCGGGGGTGACTATGCACACGTGGCTGGGAGAGAAGGACTGGCACATGATGCAGGTGTAGAACTGATCCACGTTCTCATCGGTGAGGCTCTGCAGACGCTCGTCACGCTTATCGTAGGCGGGGATGGCCACCTCATGGCGGAACTTCTTGCACTCCTCAGGATCGGTGATAATGGTGATCTGGCACTTGTCGATAACAGCATCGTAGTCGCTCTTGAGCTTGGCATAGAGGACCTCAGCGAAGTCCTTCAGCCGCAGGCCGGCCTCAAAGGCAGACTTGCTGACACGGATGCGGATCATGTCACGCTGGCCGGTGTGCATGACACCCTCCATGCAGTTGACATAGGCGTGGAACTTACGCTCGAACACGGACTCGAAGTCGGTGCTCATGTTCTTGCCGGCTACATCGGCGATGAAGCAGATGGCGTTCTTGGAGCCTACCTCGAAAGCATCCAGATCGGGCCCGATGAGGGTGAACTTGTGGTCCTCGATCTCGCTGAGCTCCTTGCTGCGCACCAGCTCCAGAGCATCCACACGGGAACCATCGAACTCCACCTGCATATCGCCGCGGCGGATGATCTCGCCCTCGAAGGCGGAGGAGAAGGCCACAGGAATGTCGATCTTGGTGATCTTGATCTTGATGTCGCGGGCCTCCAGGGAGGTGGCATTGAACTTGCTGGTATCCTCCTGGATAATGAGGCTCTTGGGCACGCGGAACATGTTGTTCTCCTCGGTATCGTTGGTGATAACGGGGAAGCCCAGCTGGATGGCACCGGCGCCGCAGGCCACGGTCATGTCGTCTACGGGAGCGTAGGCGTTGACAAAGGCGAACACACGGTCCATGGTGTAACGCCACATAGCCTCGTAGTTGCCGGGCTCGGTGCTGCCGAAAATAATGGCGGCACGCAGGGCCACGCTCACCACGTGGGCCACGCTGCTCAGATCACGGCCCAGGGCCACGCAGCGGACGTTGAAGCCCAGCTTCACGCCCTTCTCGATGCACTGGTCAATGATACCGCCCACCAGGGTGACAAAGATACCCTGGGACTGGTACTCCTTCACCAGCTCCACGCCCTCCTCAGCGGTGGGGGCAGCGCCGATGATGACAGCCACGCCGGGGATGTCCCGGGTAACCAGAGGCACGCCCAGCTCACGGACCTGGGCATCGGTGAAGTGACCCATGACAGGCTCCTCATAGGGGCAGCCGCCGTGGGTGGCCCACTTCATCAGCTCGATCATCTCAGCGGACAGAGCGGTGGCCACACCGGAGGTGAAGATATCCTTGGTGCGGTTGTTGCGGGTCATGAAATCCTTAATGGTGGTCTCCAGGGCCTCCTTGGCCTCGCCCACGGTAGCCACCTTCTTGCCGGTCATGGCATAGAGGCAGGGCAGGCTGTATGCGGTGTCGCCAAAGGTAGCGGGGGCGTCGGCGCCCAGCTTGGCGACGGCCTCGTCAACGGCCTTGACCGCAAGAGCATACATTTCGTCGTTACCGGCGAAAACTCTCTCGAACAATGTCTTCATTTGACGTTTCACTCCTTACGATTGCTCTCAGCATAAGTAATTATTTTTCGGCGTCCATTTTCGCCTTGATCGCACGGATCTCCTCCACCGCCGCGGCGCTGAAGTCATAGGGAGACTTCCCGTTGCGGTCGGCGTCGATGACCTCGGCGTTGTAGTGGATAAAGCCCAGGAGATCCTCCTCGGGAATTCTTTCCCGGATAAAGGCCTCATCCTCAGCGCTGCGCACCTTGTTGGCTACCACCCGAACCTTAGTGATCCCCAGGTCTGCCGCCAGCTCCTTGACCTTACCGTAGGTCTGGATGCTGCGGGCGCCGGGCTCGATGACCACCACAAACTGGTCCATCATGCTGGCAGTACCTCTTCCCAGGTGCTCCAGTCCCGCCTCCATGTCCATGACCACCACGTCGTCCTTACGGAACACCAGGGAGGACAAAATGGCTTTGAGCATCACGTGCTCCGGGCAGACGCAGCCGCTGCCGCCGGTCTCCACCGTGCCCATGACCAGCAGCTTTACGCCGTTGATCTCCTTGGCATATGTATCCGGAATATCACTGACCTGGGGGTTGAGTTTAAAGAACTTGTTGGCGGCGTTGGCCCCGGTACGCTCCTCCACCAGCTTGCGCATCTTGGAGATGGGCACGATGGCATTGACCTCCTCCTCAGAGAAGCCCAGGGCCAGGCCCAGGTTGGCGTCGGGGTCCACATCCGCGGCTAGGACCGTGCGGCCCTCCGCGGCGTACAGCCGGCACAGCGTGGAGGCGAAGGTGGTCTTACCCACGCCGCCCTTGCCGGTGATGGCAACTTTCATGTCTGGAAATCCTTCTTTCGTTGTGGCTCAGGCAAAAATGGCTTTTGCGATCCGCACATTCTCGTGCGGGCAGGGGATCCGGCGCATGCCGGAAGCAGTTCTATCAGATGCCGAGGGCAGCGCGCTTGGCCTCGATGGCTTCAATCATCCTGTCGCCCAGCTTTTCAATATCCAGCTCCACGGTGAAGTTGGCCTCGACCCAATCCTTGATACCGTGCTCGCCCTGGAGCAGCTCGGTTACCTCGGTAGAACCCTTGGTGTAGGGATCCACGCCCAGATAGGTATCGATACCGGTGGCCACCACGTAGTTACCGATGGACACGGCCTTCTCACTCATCCACTCGGGGGCGCAGCCCACCAGGGGGATCTGGGAGATGTTCCAGCCGGAATCCTTGGCAATGTCACTGGCCAGGATCATCATACGGGAGATATCCACGCAGGAGCCCATATGCAGGACAGGAGGAATGCCCACCAGCTCGCACACGCGCTTGAGGCCGTCGCCGCAGAACTCCTTGGCTTCCTTGCTCATGAGGCCGGCCTTGGCAGCAGCCTGAGCGGAGCAGCCGGACACCACCAGGATGATGTCGTTGGCAAGGAGCTTCTTCATCAGCTCGATGTGAGCGTAGTCAGGACGGACCTTGGGGTTGTTGCAGCCGACCATGGCCACAGCGCCCCGCAGAACGCCGGACTTGACACACTCCACCAGGGGCTTGGTGGTGCCGGTGACGTCCACCTGGGTGTTGGTGACGCCGTCCAGGCACTTCTTGATGGCCTCTACGGAGTAACCCACAGTGGCCTCGATCTTCATATCGGGGATGAACACGCGGTCCTGATCCCGGTTCTTGAAGTTCTCCACAGCCAGCTTAACGATAGCCTTGGCGTTCTCGCCGGCGTTCTCAGCGTGGAACTCGATGAAGTCGGAGTCCGGCATACGAGCCACGGGAGAGGTGGTGATGAACTTGGTGTGGAAGCACTTGCTCAGGGGGCCCAGAGCGGGGAAGATGCACTGAACATCCACCACGATGGCCTCGCAGGCGCCGGTGAGGACCACGTTCTCCTGCTGGAGGAAGTTACCGGCCATGGGGATGCCGTGACGCATAGCAACCTCGTTGGCGGTGCAGCACACGCCGCAGATGTTGATGCCCTTGGCGCCCTGCTCCTTGGCCAGAGCGATCATCTCGGGATCCTGGGCATAGTGGACGATCATCTCGGAGAGGGAGGGATCATGGCCGTGAACCACGATGTTCACCATGTCCTTCTCCATAACGCCGAGGTTGGCCTCAGTGTCAATAGGCTTGGGGGTGCCGAACATAACGTCGGAGAACTCGGTACCACACATGGAACCGCCCCAGCCGTCGCTCAGGCCGCTGCGCAGGGACTGACGGATCAGAGCCTCCGGCAGGGAGGAGCAGCCCATATGGGTCATGTGCAGGGACTGGGACACCTCGCGGTCGATAGCCCGGGGCTCGATGCCGGCATCGTGCCAGAGCTTCTGGGTATGCTCGGGAGCGCGGCTGAGGAAACGCTGGGTACCAAAGGGCTTGCCGTACTCCATGAGGGCCATCTCGGCGATCTCATGGGCCAGGTCATAGATGTCCTTGCCCTCGGTCTCCACGCCCCACTCATGGGCGATGCGCTTGAGCTTCTCGGGGTCCTTCACGGTGTAATTGCCGCCCTCGCGGGTCTGGTAGAGGGTGTGGCAGATCTCACGGCCGTGATCGGAGTGGGTGGCGGAGCCGCCGGCGGTGAAGCGCAGATAGTTGCGGGCCACGATGCCATGGACGTCGCAGCCGCAGATGCCTCTGGGGGCCTTGGGAGTGATGCGGCAGGGACCCATGGAGCAGATGCGGCAGCAGGTACCTTCCTCACCGAACTTGCAGTGGGGCGTCTGGTTCTTGACACGCTGCTGCCAGGAGTCGGCGCCTACCTGACGGCCGGTTTCCAGCAGTCTTTCGGTAGCGGCTTCCATTTGCTCGACAGTGATCAGTTTCATGGTCGGAATGGGGAAAACACAATAGCTGTGTTTTCTTTGCTCCTTTCTCTCGGGAATTTTTCTCTTGAATGTGCATCGTTACAATTTTAACAATGCATCCTAGTTATTGTAACAAAAAAAGCGCAAAAAAGCAAGGGCAAAAATCCCCCCTCCGGGGGATTTTGACCTTGCCTGTGACCGGTTTGTCAAAATTCGTATACATGCACAAATGGCGGCAAAATACACCGTCATTTTTCATATTCCAAAATATGCAGCTTATTTATGGATATTTCCTGTCTATTTTACAAACTGCTCGATGGCCCGGTTGAGCTCGTCGATGGTCTCCCGGTCATGGTTCTCCACCGCCTCCACAATACAGTGCTCCAGGTGGTCTTTCAGGATCACCTTGCCGGTATTGTTCAGGGCGCTGCGCACAGCAGCCAGCTGGATGAGCACCTCGGAGCAGTCCCGCCCCTCCTCCACCATGGCCTTTACCCGCTCCAGGTGGCCGATAGCCCGGGCCAGACGGTTGACTACTGCCCGGGTGTGCTGGTGGCTGTGGACATGTCCATGACTATGCTCATGGGGGATACCGCGCTCGTGCATCTCCTGATGGCTCATCTCCATCACATCCTGCTTTTCCTGGACATCCGTGCACATGGCAGGCACCTCCTTTTCCGAATTTCTTCTGCCGCAGAAAATAGGGAACTGCGGCGATATGAGCCATTATATCAGCACTTTCCCGGGAAAACAAGCCCCCGCCGGGGATAGCGGTGATCCCCGGCGGGAAGATGTCCAAAGTAAGTAAGAATAAAGCAAAAATATTGTTTGCAAAATAACAATCTATCTGGTAGGATAATGGCGGAACAATTCAAGTATTGGAGGCTTTCCCCCTATGAAAAAGCTAGTGGTCAGCAAAGAATACCCCTGCAAGGCCTGCCTGTCCTGCGTCATGGCCTGCTCCGAAGCCTTTTATAAGAAGTTCGATCCCGATCTCAGCTGCATCCGCATCACCGCCAAGCCCGACGGCGAGCCCAAGGTCATGAGCTGCATCATGTGCGGCAAATGTGCCCGGGTCTGCCCCGAGGAGGCTATCAGCCAGAACGCCAAGGGCGTGTACATGATCGACAAGAAAAAGTGCGTCGGCTGCGGCAAGTGCGTGGAAGCCTGCCCCATGCATGTGATGGTCCTGTCCCCCGAGGTGGGCAAGGCCAGCAAGTGCATTGCCTGCGGTATCTGCGCCAAGGCCTGCCCCATGGGCATCCTCTCCGTGGAGGAGAAGTAACCTGTCCGCGAAAGCAAACGGAAGCAAAAAAGCCCGCATCCTTCTGGATGCGGGCTTTTGCTTTTTAGTCGACCAGGCCAAAGTAGCCGTCCACCTGGCACTGGGCATTCAGCAGGGATACCACCACGTCCGGCTGGATCTCCTCCAGCAGGGCCTTGACGCTCCCCTCATAGTACCGGGCGTCGATGAAGTGTACTTCTCCTGCCGCCAGGGACAGGTAGGGCCCCGGACCGATGGCAAAGGACTCCCGCAGTACCGCCACCACAGGGCCATCCGGGTTTTCCCGGTTCTCCACCACCACATAGGGGCAGTCCCCCATCAGCACTGCGCCATAGCTGTTGCTGGTATAGTAGCTGGGTGAGCGGATAGCGCTCTCATTGTAGAGGATCTCAAAGCCCCCGGAGAAGTCGCTTCCCCAGGGCGGCACCGTCAGCCGGAGATCTGTCTCAAAGGTAGGTACCGGCAGGATAAAATCCTCGGGCTGGGCATAGCCCAGGGTCACCTTCCGGCCCTGGGAGCCCAGGAAAGCGTCCTCCCACACCCGCCGCTCATATTTTTCCGGGTCCAGCGGCGCCAGATCCAGGGAGAGACCGTACCGCTCCCCCAGCTCCTCCGCCATGACCCCGGCAGCCCACAGGCCAGTGTCCATGGTCCAGTGGTGATCTGTCACGTAGAAGCAGTCGTAGTGGTCCAGACCATCCTCGTGGAGGCTCTCCCGCAAGTCCAGCGTATCCACCCCCAGCTCCGCCAGACGTTCCAGCAGCCAGTCCGTCTCCTCATTGGCGTTGGTCATCTCCGGCAGGGGCAGCATCTGGTCCTGATCCCGGGCACAGAGCTTGGCCGGGGCCTGGATGTAGAGATAAGGGCAGCCTAAAGTCTCCGCCACCCACTGGGAAAAGTCCGCTACCGTCTCATCCGGACGGGTGGAATAATAATAGAAATTGCCGGTACTTTCCAGGTAGCCGTTTTCCAGCCGGACCACCTCCGGTTCCGTATTCTCAAAGATCCACTTCCCTGCCGCCCGATTCAACGATGCGTTGATCTCCATCAGCTTCTCCCGGCCCGGGAGCTCCGTGGTGCAGAAAGCCTGACAGGTGTCCTTGAACCACTTCATCACACCGGTATAGGTGATCTCCCCCTGGTAGCCGCTTACCGCCACCGGCCGCTTACGCCCCAGGGCCACCCCCGCCGCTCCGGCCAGCACCGTCAGCAGGCAGGCCGCCAGTATCAACAGAAAGCACACCGCTGTGACTGTTTTTGTCCGTCTCATTCCGCCGCCTCCTGTCAGAAGTTGAAGTAAATAAAGGGGTTATAGGTGCTGCCCACCACGTAGGTCACCAGTACCAGCATCAGCGCCACTGTTCCCGCCGACGCCGCCCGATCCCGCCAGGCTTCCGGAAGCTTTTTCCACAGCCCCTCCAGCGGCAGGCAGCAGACCACCGCCGCCGCCAGATAGGCCTTCATGTTGGAGAAGTAGTAGGTGAAATCCCGCCAGTCTCCCCGACCACCAGTGAACATGGCGGCAAAATACTGCCCCGCCTTTCCCAGGTCCTCCGCCCGGAACAGTACCCACAGCATCAGTACCCAGAACAAGGTCCAGGGTCGGCGGAGAAAACCCAGTTTCCGGTCGATATGGCCGTATTTCTCCGCCATCAGCAGCAGGAAATATCCCAATCCCCAGAAAATAAAGGCCCAGTCCGCCCCGTGCCAGATCCCGGTGAGAAGCCACACCGCCAGCAGGTTCAGCAGATGCCGCCGGGGCCCCACCCGGTTGCCGCCCAGGGGGATGTAGACATAGTCCCTGAACCAGGTGGACAGGGAGATATGCCACCGCCGCCAGAAGTCGGTGACAGACACCGCCAGATAGGGCCTATCAAAGTTTTCCAGGAAGTGAAAACCAAACATCCGGCCCAGGCCAATGGCCATATCGCTGTAGCCGGAGAAGTCGAAATAGATCTGCAGGGCATAGGCCACCGCTCCCAGCCATGCCATAGGCACCGACAGTGCCGTCAGGTAGTCAAAGGAAGCGTCGGCAATGATAGCCATATTGTTGGCCAGGATCACCTTTTTGCCCAGGCCCTGGATAAACCGGGGTACCCCGGCACAGAAATCATCCCAGGACTCCTGCCGTCCATGGATCTCCGCGGCGATGGTCTCATAGCGGACAATAGGTCCGGCAATCAGCTGGGGGAAAAATGCCACATAGAGCCCCACATCCAGCACGCTGCGCTGGGCCGGAGATCTGCCCCGGTAGACATCAACGACATAGCTCATGGCCTGGAAGGTGTAGAAGGAAATGCCAATGGGAAGAGCCAGCTCCACCTCCGGCACCGGCAGTCCCAGCGCCGCCAGGTTCCGGCAGACAAATCCCAGATACTTGAATACAAACAGTCCCAGCAGATTTACCACCACTGCCGTCCACAGGAAAAACCGGCGGCGGCTCTTCCCCGGCTCCACCCGGCAGCCCAGCCACCAGTTGACGGCAATGGAGGCCAACAGGAGCAGTACGTACACCTGCTCCCCCCAGGCGTAGAAAAAGAGGGATACCAGCAGGAGAAATACGTTGCGGAACTTCCTGCCGCGAAACACAGGATTGTAGTAGATCAGAAGGGTACAGGGCAGAAACAGGAACAAAAATTCCGCAGACGAAAAGACCATAGTGTTTTCTCCTAACAGACATCCTCTTGTTGGTCTACAAGTGTAGCACTATCTTATTCATTTGTCAATCCAGGTGCGGATATTGTCTCCATTTGACATTTCGCTGCTGTGGATATACAATAAGGAAAACATTTTTAGGAGGGCTTCTCCATGCTGTATTCCAACAGTCCCCGCGTTCACTACGATAAGGCCCAGCTGGCAGAGGTGATCTGTCAGCTCCGCTTCCCCGCCATTTTGTCCATTGGCGCCCGGGAGCCGGTGGATTTCCAGGATGCCATTCGTTCCATGTTCCCCCGCTATGCCGCCAAGCAGGAGCAGCCCGCCCCCAAGATCACCGGCCTGGGTACCCCCGCCGCCAAGCTGGAGCAGGCACAGCCCATCACCAATTACAATTTCATCTCTGCCGACGGCAAGTGGAAGCTGAACCTCACCAGCAACTTCATTTCCCTCTCCACTGTGGCCTATCCCGGCTGGGAGGACTTCGGCAAGCACTTCGATCTGCCCCTGGCCCAGTTCATCCGTATCTATCAGCCCGCTTTCTTCGAGCGCATTGGTCTCAGATACGTCAATATCCTCTCCCGGAAGGCTCTGGATCTGGAAAGTGAGCCCTGGCGGGAACTGATCGCCGCTCCCTATCTGGGTATCCTGGCAGAGGAGGATGTGGACGAGAGCCGTACCCAGAAGTGCTCTGTAGATGTGGAGTTCAATCTGGACAGTACCTGCCGGGCCAAGATCCATGCCGGACCGGGTATGGTCAAGAAGAATATTCCCAATGCCCCTCAGGATACGGAAGTCAAGTTCATTTTGGATATGGACCTCTTTATGGGCGGACAGATCGATCCCCGGATGGCTGCCGGCGGCCTGGAGACCCTCCACGGCCACTCCACTTCCCTCTTCCAGGGCGCTATCACCGATAAGCTCCACTCCGCCCTGGAGCCGCGGTAATACTATCCTAGGCGCACAGTCATCCTTTTCTTTTGAAAAAGAAAAGGATGCAAAAGAAAACTTTTGCGCGAAACTTTGTTTCGCTTATCTTTGCTATGGGGACAAAACAGGTTCATCCCCAGGAAAAGTTTGGATCAAACCTTTTCAAAGGTTTGCGGGGTACGGGGCAGCGCCCCGTGAGCCCTGCCGTCAGCCGAACATGAAAGCCGAACGTCAAAAAGGAGCCGGGCACGCAAATCCGCGTGCCCGGCTCCTTTTCTGTTAAAATTCCATGAGGTAGCCGTACCAGCCCTCACCCAATTGCCAGGTCTGGTAAGAATTGTCGCCTCCCGGTTCCTGCCAGGAGTACTGGCCGGAGGCATCCTCCGTCAGCTCCATGTCCGTCCCCTGGAAGCCGGCGGGCTGGCCATCGGTGGTGTAATACACTCCCCAGTAGCGGGTGGAGGAGCCCAGGCCCCAGCCCCCCGTAGTGAAATCCGCCACCAGCACCAGCACGTCCTCTGCCCCCTCTTTGGTCCATACGTTCACATTCCTGACGCCGGGGACATCCTTCCAGGGCTCCTCTGCCAGCGCGGCTGCCGCTGTTTCCGCAAAGGCCCTCTGGTGGGATTCAAATTGGCGCTGGGTCCACAGCCGAGGGCCGCCCCGGAGCCACCAGATCCCTAACGCCAGCAGAAGCGCCAAGACGGCCCCCAGGCCTCCCAGAACAAGCCTTTTTCGCTTTTTCATGGCTCCCTCCCCTATTTTTGTTACACAAAGAACTCCAGCACCCACAGGCTCGCGCTCTCAGGAACATGCAGGATCACCAGCTGGTCCCGGGGGTCCTCCTCCCGGATATTGCCATGCCAGCTCAAGCAGGCAGAGGTGTCCGGCCAGTCCTCCGGTACATCCAGCTCGAAAGGCGGCCAATCCTCCTCCGGCACATTCAGTTCTGTCAAAATCTCTTTGGCCAGGGCAATGCCCTCTTCATCCCCGTCCGACCAGGGCAGCAGGTCCTCCAGGGCACTGCCGTCCTGCCAGGTAAATACATGGCAGCGCAGGCCATCGCCGCCAAAGCTGGCGCCGGTATCCGTCTCATAGACCACCGTATATCCTTTGGGCAGATCGATCCCCCAATTGAGGCTGATAGTCATAGCGTCATCCGGGAACATGGCACAGCCAGTGAGCAGCACCGCACCCAGGCCAGCCAAAAGCCAGGCTTTCCACTTCCGCCGCACCGTTTTCTTCATCATCATCTGCACCGCCTTTTCATGGACGCACTCCGCCAACCGTAGAGCAGGATCAGCAGCACCCCTCCGGTTATGGCGTAGGCAGCAGACAGGACCCTCGCATGGTGGTCAAAGTGAAGCGCAAGATACACTAAAATCGCAGTAATAGCCAGGAAAACCACCCTTCCGGCCATCTCACGCCCTCTCAGGCCTGCAAAACGGAAGGCGGCCATGGGATCGACTCCGGCGTCCTTTGGGATATGCCGCCCATCCACAAGCGTGATTATGTTGAGAAGGACAAGAACGATGGCCGCCGCGATCCAGAATAGAGGAATCATCAGCAGCGCCCCCTGATTGTCCACATCTGGTATCCCCCGCCTCATGACGGCAAAGGTCAGCTGGAAAAAAATCAACCCATTCACCCAAGAAAGCAGAAACATCAACAACCAAAACGGCAGTCTCTTCATCCATATTCCTCCTTCACCGGGCCATATACGCCGCTTCGCGCACAGCCGCTCTCCTATGTTTCCTCCGGCAGATACTCCAGGATATCTCCAGGCTGGCAGTCCAGGGCCCGGCAGATGGCCTCCAGGGTGGAAAACCGCACCGCCCTGGCCTTGTTGGTTTTCAGGATGGAGAGATTCGCCAGCGTCACGTCCACCTGCTCCGACAGCTGGCTCAAAGACATCTTCCGTTTGGCCAGCATCACGTCCAGATTTACCACGATGGGCATTTTATCTCCCCCTCTCAAATGGTCAGATCATTTTCATCCTTCATTTCAGCAGCTTTCAGCACCAGGTGGCTGAGCAGGAACGCCGCCAGAGCAATGGCCAGACCGATCAAAATCGCCGCCGTCGCAACCAAGAACACCCCCGGATGGCCGCCGGTAATGGCAAAAATCGTCACTGTTCCCACCACACAGTAGCCGGTATCCGCCAAAGCACAAAAGCCGATGCCGCTGAGCCGCCAGGCATTGCGGTGGCAGAAGGAGTTGTCCCGGCCGATCTCCGTACAGATCTGCCAGAACAGCACCAGAGCGATCACGATGGGGATCGCACTCAGACTCACCGCTACGATGGACGGTGTCACCAGCCAGTCAAATTCCGCTACTCCCATGCCCCGGATCAGGTCAGGAAAAACAAGGCCGTAAAATATGGCTGCCAGCACTGCCAGGAAAATCACAACGCCTTTCAAAGTGCGTACCAATGCCACTCGTTTCATCCCAGTTCCCTCCTTAGTTGGTACCTCCATTATAGGCGTGTGTTTTTGTTTGTCAATATATTTTTATTGTTTTTCAATAAATCTTAAATCTTTACCCCGCCTGTCGATTGTGGTATACTGGTAGCGAAAATTGTAAGTAATCAGGAGGGACATATGAAGATCGCCCTTGCCTACGCCATGGCTGGTGAGATAGAGAGCTTGCTGGCCGCTGCAAACGCAAAGCTTCTGGAGACGGTGCACGGCGTGCCGTTCTACGAAATCGAGAAGGATATCATCGCTTACGCCGGCGGCATCGGCAAAGTAAACGCCGCCATGGCCGCCCAGCTGTGTATCGACCGCTATCACCCTGACTGGGTGATAAATGCAGGTGTGGCGGGGAGCTTCCGGGATCTGCCCATTGGCACAGTGGTGGTAGCGGAGCGCTTCCTCCAGCACGATGTGGATACCTCCCCCATCGGAGACCCGGTGGGCCTTGTGTCCACGGTAAATACGCTGCACTTCCCCACCGCCGCCCCTGAGAAGATCGCCGCTTTCCTGGAGGGGCAGGGCGTCTCCTGCGTCACGGGGGACGTGGCCACCGGCGACGCTTTTCTGGTCCGTGGGGACCGGGCAGACTGGATCGCCAGAACCTTCTCCCCCACTCTCTGCGAGATGGAGGGCGGCGCCATCGCCCAGGTTTGTCTGCGCTGCGGCGTACCCTTCTCCGCCGTAAAGTCCGTGTCCGATCGGCTGTGTATGGAGAACAGCCCCGATGAGTACTTCAACTTCGGCGAGGCTATGGAGCACCTCAACACCCTGGTGCTGCCCCTGGCTCGCTTCCTCCGGGACGGTAACTAACGGAGGCTTCCATCCTTTTCTTTGAAAAGAAAAGGACCAAAAGAAACTTTTTGCGCGAAACTACGTTTCGCTTATGGGCGAGTATTATACGTCAAAATATACATACACCCGGGTAAAATTGCATTTTACCCGGGATAAAAGTTTGGATCAAACCTTTTCAAAGGTTTGCGGGGTCCGGGGGCAGCGCCCCCGCATTTGTCCCCGCTTCAGCAAAGGAGGAACGACCTATGGATCGCATTGCCAGTTTTCAAGTGGATCACACCAAGCTCCTGCCCGGCATGTATCTCTCCCGCCGGGACGGGGAGATCACTACCTTTGACCTTCGCTTCAAAAAGCCCAACACCGGCGACCTGCTGACCAACGCGGAGATGCACTCCGTAGAGCACATCATTGCTACCCTGCTCCGCAACAGCCGTGCCAAAGATGCAGTGATCTACTTTGGCCCCATGGGCTGCCAGACCGGCTTCTACTTTCTTTTCGACAGCAGGAAGCTCACCGATGATGACGCCGTGGCCCTGGTAAAGGAGGTCTTTGCCGCCGGAGCCGCCTGGGAGGGGCCTATGCCCGGCAAGAGTGCCGCCGAGTGCGGGAACTATATCAACCTGGACACTGCTCTGGCCCGGACCCAGTGCGCCTATTACTGCGATGTCATCCGGGACTGGACAGTGGACAAACTCAGTTACTGAGGAGGCAGCAGCCATGACCCACGAGGAAAAGGCAGCGGAAAATTTCCTGGCGGGGTATAACTGCGCCCAGTCGGTATTTCTGGCCTTTGCAGAGGACCTGGGGCTGGAGACGGACTTTGCCCTGCGGCTGGCCTCCTCCTTCGGCGGAGGCATGGGCCGTCTGCGGGAGGTGTGCGGCGGCGTCAGCGGTATCCTCATGGCGGCAGGACTCCTCTATGGCTACTCTTCCCCTGATGATGACGAGGCCAAGGCTGCCCACTATGCCCTGGTCCAGGAGCTGGCCGAGGAATTCCGACGGGAGAACGGCTCCATCATCTGCCGGGAGCTGCTGGGCCGGAAGGGGCCGGAAACTCCGGTGCCGGAGAAGCGCACTGCCGCCTACTACGCCCAGCGGCCCTGCGCCCGGTTTGTGGGCTCCGCTGCCGCCATTCTGGAGCGGTACATGGCCCAGCACCCGCCTCTTCCCAGGAAGGCAGCCGGCGGCCCAGCCGCTGCTGCGGAGGACAGGCCATAAGTCCCAGCGCACACTTTCGGCCCGTTCTGAGAAAAATATCATTTTTTTGCAAAAATCTGTTGACTTTTCCGGAAGCAATTGATATACTAGGTGAGCCGCTTTGAATGGGCATAAGTGCGTCCATAGGACGACGCCCCCGACAGCGAGCCCGTAATGAAGGAGTTGAAACGTAAATGCACGCAATCATCGTAACTGGCGGTAAGCAGTACAAGGTGGCCGAGGGCGAGACCCTGTTCATCGAGAAGCTGCCCGTAGAGGCTGGTGACAAGGTGGTCTTCGACAAGGTCCTGGCGATCCTGGACGGCGACAACGCCACCATCGGCACCCCCGTCGTGGCTGGCGCCACCGTGGAGGCCAACACCGTGAAGAACGGTAAGGGCAAGAAGATCCGCATCTTCAAGTACAATCCCAAGAAGGGCTACCGCAAGCGGCAGGGCCATCGTCAGCCCTACACCAAGGTCGAGATCACCAAGATCAACGCCTGATCATGACCACCATTACCTTTCATATGGAGGGCAGCCGGATCACCGGCTTTGACGCCAGCGGCCACAGCGGCTATGCCTGCGAAGGCGAGGACATTGTCTGCGCTGCTGTCACCAGCACCGTCCGTCTCATTGAGTGTACGCTCAACGATGTGATGGGCCTGTGTGCCGCCGTAAAGGTCAATGAAAAGACCGCCTCCATCTCCCTGCGGCTGCCCGGTTCCCTGGGCCCTACCGCCGAGAGTACCTGTCAGACCCTTCTGACAGGCATGATGGTCTATCTCAGTGAGCTGCACAACGAGTACCCTGACAATATTGAAGTCATGGAGGCTGAGTAAGCCCCCTGTTCCCCCGCAAGCATCTTACAGAAAGGATGGCAGAGCAAGATGATGAACATTGGTCTTCAGTTCTTCGCCCACAAAAAGGGCGTTGGTTCCACCAAGAACGGCCGTGACAGTGAGTCCAAGCGCCTTGGCCCCAAGCGCGCCGATGGTCAGCACGTCCTGGCTGGTAATATCCTGGTCCGTCAGCGCGGCACCCACATCCATCCCGGTGTCAACGTTGGCAAGGGCAGCGACGATACCCTGTTCGCCAAGGTGAACGGCGTCGTCCGCTTTGAGCGTCTTGGCCGTGACCGCAAGCAGGTCTCCGTCTACGAGGCTCAGTAATTGCTACACCTACAGGAGATCCCAAGCCGCCCGGCCTGGGATCTCTTTTTTACTCTATCAGGGGGGATACTTGCATTTTTTCTCCCTGTTGGATACAATATATCCCATAACAATCAACAAAGATCAGGAGGTGCCCTATGGCCACATCCTTTGTGGACAAGGCCCGCATCACCGTAAAAGCCGGTAACGGCGGCAACGGCTGCGTGTCCTTCCATCGTGAAAAATATATTGCCGCCGGCGGTCCCGACGGCGGCGACGGCGGCAACGGCGGCAACATCATCCTCCAGGTGGACGACAACCTCTCCACCCTGATGGATTTCCGCTACAAGCGCAAGTACGTGGCGGAGAACGGCGTTGACGGTGCCGGACAGCGGAAAAGCGGCAAGGACGGCAAGTCCCTTGTCATCCGGGTTCCCCGGGGCACCCTGGTCCGGGACGCCGAAACCAATGAAATTATTCAGGACATGTCCGGCAGTGAGCCCTATATCCTCTGTCGGGGCGGCAAGGGAGGCTGGGGCAACACCCACTTCGCCACTCCCACCCGGCAGGCTCCCCGCTTCGCCAAGAGCGGCCTGCCCGGCGAGAGCCACGACGTGGTGCTGGAGCTGAAGCTGCTGGCGGACGTTGGTCTGGTGGGTTTCCCCAATGTAGGCAAATCCACCCTCCTCAGCGTGGTCAGCAAGGCACGGCCCAAGATCGCCAACTACCACTTCACCACCCTGTTCCCCAACCTGGGTGTCGTCTACGTGGATGAGGGCGTCAGCTTCGTCATGGCCGATATCCCCGGTATCATCGAGGGTGCCAGCGAGGGCGCCGGCCTGGGCCACGACTTCCTGCGGCACATCGACCGCTGCCGTCTGCTGGTCCACGTGGTGGACGTGTCCGGCTGCGAGGGCCGGGACCCGGTGGCAGACTTTGATGCCATCAACCTGGAGCTGACCCAGTACAACGAGAGCCTTGCCTCCCGGCCCCAGATTGTGGTGGCCAACAAGGTGGACATCATGACCGATGGCAGCCTTCTGGAGGCTTTGAAAGCCCATGTGGAGGCCCTTGGCTACCCCCTCTTCACCATTTCTGCCGCCGCCCATCAGGGCGTCCGCGAGTTGGTGCAGGCCATTGCCGGCCGCCTGCGGGAGCTGCCGCCGGTGGCAGTATACGAGCCGGAGTATGTCAAGCGGCCGCCTCAGGTGGACACCTCCTCCCCCCTGGAGATCACTGTGGAGGATGGCGTATACCTGGTGGAGGGTCCCTGGCTCCAGCGGCTCATCTCCAACACCAACTTCGGCGATTACGAGAGCCGTCTGTGGTTCGACAAGATGCTCCGGGAATCCGGCCTCTTCGACCGGTTGGAGGCCATGGGCATCCAGGACGGCGATCTGGTTTCCATGTACGACCTGGAATTCGAATATCAGCGCTGATCACAGTGGGAGCAAAGAAACCCTTTGCTCCCACATTTTTTGCCTCTGTTGTCTGGAGCACCCAGTTCTGCTCTCGTCTTTTCTTTGATTGCTGGCATATTTTCCCTTCTACGGTGCATAGGCTGTAACGTCAGCCGGGGCTGTCCCCCGGACTACCAATGAGGGGAACATATATATGGAAGATGTACGCAATCTGGTCCAGCTGCGGGGTGAGGCCATCGAAGAGCCCGCGTTGTCTCACGAAAACCATGGACAGCGGTTCTACCGCTTCCTCCTGTCTGTCCGCCGTCTGTCAGGACAGGCGGATCATCTGCCGGTCATCGCCACCGGGGAACAGCTGCAGCCTCTGCTCCCCTTATCGGGGCGGCGGCTTGCCGTAGAGGGCCAGCTGCGCTCCTTCAACAACAAAAGCGGTCAGGGCAGCCGTCTGGTGATTTCCGTTCTGGCACGTTCCCTCGCCCCCACACAGGAGGAGGATCAAAATGACATCCTTCTCAGCGGCGTTATCTGCAAGCCGCCTGTCCTCCGCCGTACCCCCCTTGGCCGCTGCATCTCAGACATGATGCTGGCCGTCAACCGGCGGTACGGGAGAGCAGACTACCTTCCCTGTATCGCCTGGGGACAAGTGGCTATGGTAACAGGCCACATGGCTGTGGGAGACACCTTGTCCCTGGAGGGTCGGGTCCAAAGCCGGATCTATACCAAAGTCACCGATTGGGGCGCTGAGGAACGTACTGCCTACGAAGTCAGTATTATGCATTTGCTGAAACAGGAAGAGCCGTGACGCTGTCACGGCTCTTTTCGCCGTTTTTCCCAGTTTTGCACGATTCTTCTTATTGAAAAAGCCTCTCATCCATAGTATAATTTTTATGTTGTGCACAAAGGAGGATGGCTATGGCACGGCTTACCCTGACGGTATCGCCTGAGCAGAACGGGCGGACAGTGCTCTCCCTTCTGCGGGGCCAGCTGGGCCTCTCCACCGGGTGTATCGGCCGTATCAAACGGGCCGAAGGCGGTCTCATCTGCAATGGCCAGCGGGTATTCACTAACCATATCCTCCAGTCCGGCGACGTGCTGACGGTAGACCTGAGCGCCGGAGAAACCCCTACCAATATCCCCCCGGTCCCCATGGATCTTGACATTGCCTTTGAGGACGAGCATCTGCTGGTCATCAACAAGAGGGCCCCCCTGGCGGTGATCCCCTCCTCTCTGGTCCCCACAGAGCCAACGCTGGCAGCAGGGCTTATGGCTCATCTGGGTCCGTCTGCTTCTCTCCATCCGGTAAACCGGCTGGACCGGGGCACCACCGGGCTCATGGTAGTGGCCAAAAACGGCTACATCCACGATCAGCTTCGCCGACATCTCCACAGCGGCAGCTTCTTTCGGAGCTATCTGGCGGTATGCATCGGCTCACCCAAGCCCTCCTGCGGAACGATCTCCCTGTCGATCGGACGAGCCCCTGGCTCCGCTATCCGGCGTCAGATCGACCCGGCAGGACAATGGGCCCGTACCGACTACCGTTTGCTCCGTTTAAAAAACGGCCTGTCCCTGATAGCGGTAACGCCTCACACCGGGCGCACCCATCAGATCCGGGTGCACATGGCCGCCATCGGCTGCCCATTGGCAGGGGACTGGCTCTATGGGACTGAGGACCACTCGCTGATCCCACGTCCCGCCCTTCATGCCGTCTGCCTGGCATTTACCCATCCCCTCACGGGTGATAACCTGTCTTTTACCGCCCCTCTGCCGGCGGATATGAAATTGCTATTGGAGCGCTGAACCTATGTCCGACCTTGTTTTTCTGGATTTGGAATGGAATACCGCATTTTACCGTGACAAAAGCGGCGAACGTCTCCCCTTTCATGAACTGATCGAGGTAGCCGCCATGAAGGTTGACCGCGCCAGCGGCGCTATGGTGGACTCCTTTCACAGCTATGTCCATCCCAAGGTCAGCCGGAAGATTGACAACCGGACCTACCGCCTGCTGCCTTACAGCAGAGAGGAGCTGCAGCAGCTTCTGGCGGAGGCTCCCACCTTTCTGGATATGGGACCTGCCTTCTTGCGCTGGTGCGGAGACAATCCTATTTTCATCGAGTGGGGCAACAATGATGTAGAGGTCCTGCTGAAAAATTTTGAATTCCACCGCATCTCTTTCGATGCCGACTGGAAGTGCGAATACTACGACCTGCAGTACATGTACCAGAAGCTCTTCGGCGGTGATCTGGGCTGCCAGCCCTCTCTGGAGAAGGCCGTGACCGAGCTCCATATGGACACGGATCTGGATTTCCACAGCGCCTGGAACGACACCTACTACACCGTGTTGGTCTATCAGACCATGCTGGACCGGTTTGAAGATCTGACCTTTTTCCACAAGCCTCCCAAACAGAAGGGACTGCCTCCCCTGTGGGAGATGGATCTCGGTACCTATGACACCCGCTGGGCCTGCAAGAACCGGCGCGAGGTGTCTCAGCCGGTATGTCCCTTGTGCGGCGAGCCACTCTCTGCCGGGCGCTGGGTCCGTACCACGCCCACGGAGCAGGTCCTCCGCTGCCGCTGTAAGGAGCACCGCCGTCTCTACATGGCCATTACCGCCCAGAAAGAGGGCAAGCAGTGGTCCGGTAAGGCTGCCATCTACAAGGATGCCGGCCCCATTGCCGAGCGTTACCGTAAAACCTGCCGCAAGCTTCAGGAGCGGGCGCAGCAGGAAAAATCCACCGCGTGACAGAATAATGTCAGAAAAGGCCGCCCCGCCGGGAATACCCGGCAGGGCGGCCTTCTTGATGTATTTCCTGCTTTCCTACTTAGGACGGCCTACGCAGCAGGCGTAGATGGCAAATTCCGTACCTTTGTCATCCGAAGGAACGGAAGGCAGTCCCAGCAGCTCGTCCAGACACTCCTGGTCATAGGCAGCAATGGCACAGCAGCCCAGCCCCAGGTCCTCACAGGCCAGATACACGTTCTGGCAGGAGTGGCCCGCATCCAGCAGAATATATTTCTGCGCTTTGTTGTCGTACCGCCACTCCGTCCGATAGGGCACCGCTGTCCACACCAAGCACACCGGCGCATTACCGGCAAAACGCTGTCCCACCAGGGCGTAAGTCAGTCGTTCCGCCTGGTCAGGCCGCTGATCCAGCAGTTCCAGCTTGTTCTCCAGCGCCATATAGTGGTAGAGGCCAGGCTCCAGTCCCTCCACTTGGTTGACAAAAGCATACAGCTCCAAGGGATGGCGGGCACCGGCAGAGGGTGCCGTACGGAGAGTCGCCCTGTCCTTTCTAAAACCTTTGACGCCCTGGGCCGCCCAGAGAAGATAGGAAAATTCTTCCCGGGTCAGAGGACTGCCGTCATAAGCACGGCGGGAACAGCGGTTTTCCAGCAGGGCCGAGAGAGGAGATACCTCCCACTCCGGCAGGCTTATCGTCGCTCCACTCCCCCGCACTACAAACATAGGCGGCATGGGCAGCTGCTCCTGCTGATCCGTAGGGCGCTCCTCGTCCTGAGCAGTATATCCCTTCATCATCTCCCGCAGCACCGCGGTGTCTTTATGCCGCATGACACCCCCCTTTCCTTCTTTCAGCCAACAAACCAGCCTTGTCTTTGCTTCTCTCCCACCAGCGCAAAGCAAAGCTTTGCGCCAAAAGTTCTTTTGGGTTCTTTTTCTTTCAAGAAAAAGAACATATTGTCTCTCGCCTACTGGTCCTCCCAGGGGATGACGTGCTCGCCATCGTTCCAGTTAACATGCTTCATTCCGGCCAGCTCGTCCGGCGTCAGGTCACTTCCGCCGCCCTTAGCCATCTGCATCTCCTGCCATTTTTCCCGGGAAATCAACAGCTGCCGGGGCTTGGAACCCTCAAAGGGGCCTACGATCCCTCGCTCCTCCATCTGGTCCACCAGACGGGCCGCCCGGGAATACCCCAGCTTCAGCCGCCGCTGGAGCATGGACACCGACGCCTGGCCAGTCTCCAGCACCACTTCCACAGCGGCCGGAAGCAGTTCATCGCCGTCATTACCATCACTGATATCCGCAGAAGAACCGCTGGAGGAGGAGCCGCCCTTCTTGTCCTTTTCCTGGATAGACTCCTCAATCTTCTGCATAACCTCATCGGAATACTGCGCCTCGCCGTTGGACTTCACATAGGCCACCACCCGCTCGATCTCCTCGGGGGTGATGAAGCAGCCCTGAACACGCACCGGCTTACCGGAACCCAAAGGAGCATAGAGCATGTCGCCACGGCCCACCAGCTTTTCCGCGCCAGTGGAATCCAGAATGATCCGGGACTCCAGGCTGGAGGCCACCGCAAAAGCAATACGGCTGGGGATGTTGGCCTTCATCAGGCCGGTGATCACGTCGGCAGAAGGACGCTGGGTGGCAATCACCAGGTGCATCCCGGCGGCACGGCCCATCTGAGCCACCCGGCAGATGGATTCCTCCACCTCCTTGGCAGCCACCAGCATCAGATCTGCCAGCTCGTCGATGACCACCACCACAGAGGCCATATGGGGCAGATCCTCCCGCTTCTGAGCAATGGCGTTGTACTCCTCCAGCTTCTTGACGCCCAGCTCAGAGAAGGTCTTATAGCGCTTCATCATCTCAAACACTGCCCACTGGAGAGCGCCGGCAGCCTTCTTGGGGTCGGTGACCACCGGGATGAGCAGATGGGGAATACCGTTATAAGGGGCCAGCTCCACCATCTTGGGGTCCACCATGATAAAGCGGACGTCCTCAGGGCTGGACTTGTAGAGCAGGCTGATGATCAGGGAGTTGGTACATACCGACTTACCGGAGCCAGTGGTACCGGCGATCAGCACATGGGGCAGCTTGGCGATATCCCCCACCACCTCCCGGTTACCGATATCCCGGCCCACAGCAAAGGCCACCGACGACTTGTGCTGGGTAAAGGTACGGGATTCGATGACATCCCGGATCAGCACCGGGGACACCGCTTTATTGGGCACCTCGATACCCACCACGGAGATCTTGTCCGGGATGGGGGCGATCCGCACGCCGCTGGCGCCCAGGGCCAGTGCAATATCATCAGAGAGATTGGTGATCTTGCTGAGCTTCACACCCTGGTCCAGGACAAACTCGTAGCGGGTAATAGCGGGGCCTCGGACCACATCTCCGGCGGTGGCATCCACACCGAAACTGCTGAGGGTATCTGCCAGCCGCTGGGCATTGGTACGCAGCTCTGCCCCGGCCTCGATATAGTTGTCCTGGCTGTTATGATCCAGCAGCGTGATGGGCGGGAAGGTATAGGTCCCCTCCCCTGCAGCCATACCGCTTTCGATCTCAGCAGTAACCTCTGCCGCAGCAGTCTCCACATCCGCAGTCTTTTTCCGTTTTTTCTCCTCTACCGGAGCGGGCACCACAGTCTCCACAGCCGGAATGGGCTCCGGATCAAAGGGAATGGGCTCCGGGGCGGGCATAACAGATTCCACCACAGGCACCGCAGGAGCAGCAGCTTCCTCTGTCTCCTCTGTACCGCCAAAAACATCCGCAGGGGTCATCTGACCCTTATCCTTAGGCTGGAAGAAACCAGACACAATCCCTTTCTTGCGGGGCGCAGGCTCCTCGTCCAGAGGAATATCGATCTCCGGCCGGGCCGGAGAAGGCTCCCGCTTTTTCCGGGGCTGGGTCTTGGGGACCTCCACGGGCTCAAAGAATCCGTCGTCCTCTTCCTCCTCGTCCTCGTAGTCCTCCACACGGTAATCCAGGCGATCCCGCTCCTTCCACATCTTCACAAGGGTAGAGAGACTAACCTGGAAAGCCACCAGCAGCAAAGCGACAATAAGTACACAGAAGATGATCACAGATGCAGGCTTACCAAGAACCGCCATAAAGCCATGGGCCGTCCCGCCGGACAGGACACCGCCGGACAACAGTTCCTTACCCGTCTCCCAGAGTTTGGGCAGCAGCCCGTCCGCCGTCAAATTCTGGCGGCAAAACAGCATATGGCACAGGCCGCCAAACAGATAGGGGACCAGCAGAGCGCAGGTGGTACGGAAAGCCACCGGCCGTCCCTTATGGGTCAGTAAGATCCATGCCCCGGCCGCCAGAGCCGGTGCGATCAGGTAGAAGCCGAACCCAAACAATCCCTTGAACAGGGCCGGCAGCAGAGCGATCAGCCACCCGTCCTTGGTAAAATAGCTCACCAGGATACACAGCGCGGCAATTAAAAAGCCAATACCCGTGACTTCCCGGCGGACCGGCCGCTTGGTATTTCTCCCGCTGCTGCGGCTGCGGGAAGTTGTGGAGCGGGATTTGCTCCCCCGGGTACCGCTGCTGCGGCTGCCGCCGGAACGAGCAGAACTGCTGCTCCCTCTGGTACCGCCGCTGCGACTGCCGGATGTGGTTTTCTTTTGTGTCGTTGCCATGATTTCCCCTCTTTCAGGTCCATTCCGGCCCTGCTACACTTCTCTATGGGAATGTAACAGCACGCGGGCAGACGAAAGGGCGTCTGCCCGCAGAATACCGGTCTTTGTATTACTTCAATACTGTCAGGATCAGGGTCAGAATACCCACAGCCCAGCAGTAGTAGGAAAATGCGCCGAACTTGCCTTTATCCGTCACCATGCGCACCAGCCGGATGGACAGATAGCCGGAGATAGCCGCCGCTGCCACGCCCACCAGATAGGCAGGGATCAAAGTGGGGTCCACTCCCTCGCTGACCACATCAGTGATGTGGAGGATATTGGCCCCCAGCACCGCAGGGATGGACAGCAGGAAGGCAAAGCGCACCGCAAATCGCCGATCCAAGCCGCAGAAACAGCCGGCGGAGATGGTCATACCGGAGCGGGAAATACCCGGACAGGTGGCAATGGCCTGGCCTACGCCGATAATCAGCACATCCCCCACCGTGGTGGAGTTCTCGTTCTTCCGGCCCTTACGGATCCGGTCGCAGGCAAAGAGCAGCCCGCCGGTGACCAGCAGTGCCGCGCCCACAAAATATGTATTGCTGTAGAGGCCCTCCACCGCGTCCTGGATGGGAAGCACCAAAAACAGGGGCAGCGTACCGATAATGATCAGCAGGATGAGCCGTCTTGCCGGCGGGATGGTCTTGGGCATACCGCCATGGCTAATATCTCTGATGGTCCGGAAGAACTCCAGCACCATCTCCTTGATGTCCGACCAATAGGCCACAAATACCGCAGCCAACGTGCCCAGATGGAGCAATACGTCAAAAAACACATCATCGGTGCCCTCTACTCCCAGTCCCAACAGATTCTGGGCAATGGACAGATGTCCGGAGCTGGAGATCGGCAGAAATTCCGCCACACCTTGGATGATACCTAAAATCAGTGCGTTCAACAGGGACACAGTGTCGCCTCCTCATAAAATATCAAAATACATGATAGCATAATTCCATGGGTTTTTCCACAGTTTTTTGCCACAGGCCCTTCCTGGAAAAGAAAACTGTCACTCTGAACGGAGCGGAGACCTTTTCTCCCTCTGCTTCGTTCAGAATGACAGGGCATAGTTATTTTCCGCTTCCCGGAGCTACTGTCCGTGCCGTGCCAGAGCATCCCGGGCCGCAGCCTGTTCCGCTTCTTTTTTGCTGTGACCGCCGCCTTGGCCGATGGGCTCGCCATTGAGCCGCACCTCAAAGACAAAGGTCTTGTTGTGGTCAGGCCCGCTCTCCTCCATCATGTGGTAGGTGAGCTGCTGGCCGATCTTCCGCTGTACGATCTCCTGCAGGGTGGTCTTGTAATCCTTCCGCTCCTCCGCGGCAGGAGCGCGGCTGAGCAGGACACGATGGATCAGGCTGCGGATCTGCTCCATACCGCCATCCAGATAGACCGCGGCAAACACCGCCTCCACTGCATCGGCCAGAATAGACTGCCGCTCCCGGCCGCCGCCGGCCTCCTCGCCCTTGCCCAGCTTCAGGTATTGCCCCAGCTCCAGCATACGGGCCACCTCGTACAGGCTCTGCTCACATACCAGCGCTGCCCGCATCCGGGTCAGATCTCCCTCCGGCAGCTGCGGGTACATTCTGAACAAAAACTCAGCGGTAACGAAGCCCAACACACTGTCACCCAGGAACTCAAGGCGTTCATTGCTGCTGATCCCTGCGCTCCGGTGCTCATTGGCGTAAGAACTGTGGTTAAGGGCTTCGCTCAGAAGTTCCCGGTTCGTAAAGGTATACTGTAGCTTTTTCTCCAGAGATTCCATGCTTCGCACCTCCTTTCTCCAAAAAGAAAGCCCCGCCCGCGGAGCGTCACGCGCCCGTACGACGAGGCTCTCTCTGCAATTTTTGTTTGTTTTACTTGTCCAGCTTCTTGGTCAGGAAATTTACACAGTCGCCCACAGTGGATAAGGTGGCCAGTTCCTCCTCGCGCACCTCGCCGATCTCGAACTCCTCTTCCATGCTCATCACCAACTCCACCAGATCGACAGAGTCGGCGCCCAGATCCTCTTCAAAGGATGTATCCATGGTGATCTCATCGGGGTCAACGGCAAACTGCTCGGCGATGATCTTCTGCATATGTTCAAAAATATCCTGCACTCACTCTTCCTCCTTTCCCAAGGGAATCTTTGGGGGTTCACTGGCATGATAAAACTTTTCGCCCGTACTGTCAATAGCTTATCGCCTATTTCCCATCCCCGTTGGGATTTTCCTCAGCACTCCACCTTCATCAGGTCGATATGGGCTTCGATATCCGCGCTGATATTGGCCTCAGCCGCCGCTGCGGCCTGGCTCACCGCATTCTCGATAGCCAGAGCGCCGCTGGAGCCATGGGCCTTAATGACAGGCTTCGTGAGGCCCAGGAAGGGAGTGCCGCCGATGGTGTCCGGATTCAGCCGGTCCTTGAAGGCTTTGAGACCATCCTTTACCAGCAGGGCCGCTACTTTCGTCTTGAGGCTCTTGAGGAACATGCCCTTCAGCTCCCGGCCCAGGAAGGAACCCACGCCCTCGATGGTCTTGAGCATCACGTTCCCGGAGAAGCCATCGGCTACGATCACGTCACAGCCGCCCTTGATGGCGTCCTTGGCCTCGATATTGCCGATAAAGTTCAGATGACCGGCTTCGCCAGCCTCTTTCAGAGCGGCATAGGTATCCCGACGGAGCTGATCGCCCTTGGTATCCTCGGCGCCGATGTTCAGAAGGCCCACCCGAGGGCTCTTCAGGCCCAGCACCCGGGTAGCGTAGAAGCTGCCCAGATAGGCAAACTGCATGAGGTACTCCACGCTGCACTCCGCGTTGGCCCCGCAGTCAATGAGGACCGCATGGCCGCCGGCAGTAGGGATCACCGGCGCCATGGCCGCCCGGCGGATACCCCGCACCCGCTTGACCAGAAGGGTACCGGCGGAGAGAAGCGCTCCCGTGCTGCCGGCGGAGACAAAAGCGTCCCCCTCCCCATTTTTCAGCATGGTGAGGCCCACGGTGATGGAGGAGTCCTTCTTCACTTTAAAAGCGGTGGCGGGATCGTCGTGCATGTCGATGACTTCTGTGGCGTTCACCACGCTCACATTGCCCGGCGCGCCGCCGCACTGGCTGACAGCGCTCTGCACATCCTTCTCCCGGCCCACCAGGACGATCTCCAGGTTCTGCCGGGCCCGGGCCGCGTTCAGCGCCCCCCGTACGATTTCCAGAGGGGCGTTGTCTCCGCCCATGGCGTCTACAATGATCTTCATGAATCTCTCCTTATCCCCATACAGCGGCCTGTGCCGCAGGACATATCTGTTACCGGAGGACTTCCTCCCGGATGCTATCGATGATCTCCAGGCTCCGCCGGCTCAGTTCCGTATTCTTGTTGCGCTTGCCCCCCTTGACCCGGTAGCCCAGAGGGGAGATGATGCCGAAGTTGATGTTCATGGGCTGGAACTCCCCGATGCTCTCATCAGAGACGTACAGTCCCAGGGCACCGATGGCCGTCTCCTTGGGGAAGCACACCGGCTCCATATCCCGCAGCCGCCGGGCCAGCTCCACCGCCGCCAGGAAGCCGGAGGCTGTGGATTCCACATATCCCTCCACGCCGGTCATCTGGCCGGCAAAAGCGATCCTGGGCTGGCTGCGCAGCTGGTAGAAACGGTTGAGAAGCCGCGGGGAATCCAGGTAGGTGTTCCGGTGCATGACCCCGTAGCGGACATACTCCGCATTCCGCAGAGCCGGGATCATGGAGAACACCCGCTTCTGCTCCCCGAATTTCAGGTGGGTCTGGAAACCCACCAGGTTGTAGATCGAACCCTCAGCGTTGTCCCGCCGCAGCTGTACCACGGCATAGGGCTCCTTCCCGGTCTTGGGGTCCTTGAGGCCCCGGGGCTTCAAGGGGCCGTACCGGAGGGTGTCCTCCCCCCGCCGGGCCATGACCTCCACAGGCATGCAGCCTTCAAACACACCGCTGTCCTCGAAGCCGTGGACCTCCGCCTCCTGGGCGGCGCACAGCTCCCGCCAGAAGGCACGGTACTCCTCCTCGTCCATGGGACAATTGACATAATCCGCCGTTCCCTTATCGTACCGGGAGGCAAACCAGGCGGAGGTCATATCGATGCTCTCAAAAGTCACCAGCGGAGCCGCTGCGTCAAAAAAGTGCAGGTCTGTCCCCTCGCCGAAGAGGGCAAACAGCTTCTCCGCCAGAGCGTCACTGGTGAGGGGTCCGGTGGCCACGATGACCTCTCCCTCAGGAAGCTCCGTCACTTCCCCCTCCTCCACGGTGATAAGAGGGTGGCTGCGAATGGCCTCGGTGACATAACGGGCAAAGCCGTGACGGTCCACCGCCAGAGCCCCACCGGCCTCCACCCTGGTCTCATCCGCCGCCCGGAGGATCAGGCTCCCCAGCCGCCGCAGCTCCTCCTTGAGAAGGCCCACGGCATTTTCCAGCTGGTCGCTGCGCAGGGAGTTGGAGCATACCAGCTCCGCAAAGTAGGGGCTGGTGTGAGCCGGTGTCATTTTCTCCGGCTTCATCTCCCGCAGGGTCACGGGAATCCCCCGCTGGGCCAGCTGCCAGGCAGCCTCACTGCCCGCCAGGCCCGCGCCTATGACTGTTACCTTCATGGTGTTCTCCTCTGTTTATGCCTCAGCGCTGTCCGCCTTGGCAGCAGACTTTTTCGCTGTGGACTTTCGGACCGCTGGTTTTTTCGCGGCGGTCTTGGTGTCTGCGGCAGACTTCTTCGCCGCAGTTTTCTTGGCAGTGGGCTTCTTTGCCGCCGCTTTCCCGGCAGCCGCCTTTTTCTCCGCAGGCTGCTCACCGGCAGTGTCCCCGGTGCTTTCCGCACTGGTCTCCGCCTTGGCCTCCTCCGTCTTTTTCCGATAGCCGCCCCGTTTCTCCTCAGGGGTGAAATTGGAGCATTTCTCGTTGATGCAGAAAGGCTTGCGGAAGCCCTTGCCGGACTTCTTGAACATGGTCTGGCCGCACACCGGGCAGTCATCCGCCACGGGAATGTCCCAGGTCATGAAATCGCACTTGGTTGCCTCATCCTTGTCGCTGTTGTGCTCACAGCCGTAGTAGGCGTAGCCATTGCGGGAGGTCTTTTTCAGAATGCGGCCGCCGCACTTGGGGCAGCGTCCCGGCATGGCCACCACCAAAGGCTTGGTAAAGGTGCACTCCGGATAGCCGGGGCAGGCCAGGAACCGGCCAAACCGCCCGCTCTTGATGACCATTTTCCGGCCGCAGACGTCGCAGACCTCATCGCTCTCCTCAGCAGGGACTTTCAGCCGCACGCCTTCCAGCTCCTGTTCCGCCTTTTCCAGATTGGCTTTGAAGGGCTCATAGAACTTATGGAGCAGCGCCTTCCACTGCTCGCTGCCGTTCTCCACGTTGTCCAGTTCCTGTTCCATCTCTGCGGTAAAGCGGGTGTTGACGATGTCGGCAAACTTGTCGCACATGAGGCCGTTGACCACCTCTCCCAGAGGGGTGCTCCTCAGGTACTTGCCCTCTTTCACCACATACTCCCGGTCCAGGATAGTACTGACGGTAGGGGCATAGGTGGAAGGACGGCCGATGCCGTTTTCCTCCAGGGCCCGGATCAGGGAAGCATCCGTATAGCGGGCGGGCGGCTGGGTAAAGTGCTGTTCCTTTTCAAAGCCGTGGAGGAACAGGGTCTGCCCCTCCTTCAGATCAGGCAGGCGGGCCTCCTTGGCCTCCTCCTTCTCCTCGTCCTTGCCCTCTTCATAGACAGCGGTGTAGCCCGAAAACTTCAGGCTGCTGCTGGAAGTGCGGAAGCTGTGGCCGGAGGCCTCTACTTCCACAGAAACGCTGTCGTACACGGCGTTGGCCATCTGGCAGGCCACAAAGCGGCTCCAGATCAGGCGGTAGAGCCGGTACTGCTCAGCGGTCAAATCGTTTTTGATCTGCTCCGGCGTCAGAGTCACATCGCTGGGCCGGATAGCCTCGTGGGCGTCCTGGGCCCCCGCCTTGGTGCGGAAGGTCCGGGCAGAGCCGGGATAGTAGGCCTCTCCGTAGCGGCCCAGAATAAAGGTCTTGGCCGCCGCCAGAGCCTCGTCGCTCAGCCGCAGGGAGTCGGTACGCATGTAGGTGATAAGACCCACAGCGCCCTCGCCGGAAATATCCACACCCTCGTAGAGCTGCTGGGCGATCGCCATGGTCCGCCGGGGGGTCATGCTCAGCTTCCGGCTGGCCTCCTGCTGGAGGGTGGAGGTGGTAAAGGGGGGCGAGGGGGAGCGCTGCTTATCCTGCCGCTTGACGGACTTCACCGTGAAGACCGCGTTCTCCACCTGAGCCACTACCTGGGCTACCTCCTCGGCGGAGTTCAGCTCCCGCTTCTTTCCGTTCTCTCCGTGGTACCGGGCCAGAAAGCGTCCCTTCTCGCCGCTGTCCACGCCAAGCTTTGCGTCCAGGGACCAGTACTCCTGGGGCTTGAAGTCGGCGATCTCCTTCTCCCGGTCGCAGACCATGCGGGTAGCCACAGACTGGACACGGCCGGCGGAAAGGCCCCGCCGGATCTTCTTCCACAGCAGAGGCGAGAGCTGATAGCCCACGATCCGGTCCAGGATACGCCGGGCCTGCTGGGCATCCACCAGGTTCTGGTCGATATCCCGATAGGCTGCGATGGATTCGTTCACCACCCGCTTGGTGATCTCGTTAAAGGTCACCCGGCGGGCCTTGTCATCGGAGAGGCCCAGCAGCTCCCGCAGGTGCCAGCTGATGGCCTCCCCCTCACGGTCCGGGTCGGTGGCCAGGTATACATACTCACTGCTTTTGGCAGATTTCTTCAGGTCGTTGATGATATCCTCTTTGCCCTTGATAGGGCGGTAATTGGGTTCAAAGTCGTGCTCGATATCCACGCCCAGGGTACTCTTGGGCAGATCCCGCAGGTGGCCCATACAGGCCTTCACCTGGTAATCCGGCCCCAGGTACTTGCCGATGGTTTTGGCCTTGGCCGGGGACTCTACGATCACGAGATTTGTTTTTGCCATGGTCTCCTCCTGGGCACGGCTGCGCCGTGCCGCTTGTTTTGTTGCCGGAAGGTCTTTCGTCCCACCCGGTCCGGCAGCCACGAAAGCCAGCCGGAAGGTATGAAGGATCACGCCTGTCCCGTCAGGGTCACCGCCAGAGAGAAGCGTTTGCCGCTGCTCTGCTCCACAACGCCGTCCAGTTCCAGCATGGTCAGCGCCGACAGTACCCGTCGGGTGGGGATCTCTGTCTCTTCGATAATATCGTCTACCTGCATGGTGCGCTCTCCCAGGGTACGGACGATCTTGATCTGGTCGTCCGTCAGGCCGTGGTCTCCGGAGAGGTCCAGCTGAGGTTTTGCTGCCTCCTGTGTCTGTTCCGCAGAAAGCTCTTCCGGCTCCTCCGCCCGAGAAGCACGTTTACCGGCTGACCGCGGTTTTTCCTCCGCCGAAACACCGAAGTGTCTTGGCTCCTCCGCCCGGAAGGGTTTGAGCTTGTGGGGAAACCGGGCGGCGTAGCAGCTGAGCACATCCCATGCGTCTACCACGACACCCGCACCGTCCCGCAGCAGACGGTTGCTGCCGGTGCAGTGCCAGTCATCCGCCTGACCAGGCAGGGCAAAGATGTCCCGTCCCTGGTCCAGGGCGTGGTTGACGGTGATGAGAGTCCCGCTGCGCTCCGGGGCCTCGATGACCACGGTACCCAGGCACAGTCCGCTGATGATCCGGTTGCGCACCGGGAAGTGGGTGCGGTCATGGGGCGTGCCCGGAGGATATTCCGAGAGGATCACGCCTCTTACAGCGATGTCCTCGTAGAGCCAGCGGTTCTCCCGGGGATAAATCACATCGTGGCCGCCGGCAATGACGGCGGCGGTGAATCCGCCGGCCCTGAGGGCGCCCCGATGGGCGGCAGCATCTCCGCCCGCAGCCAGACCGGACACGATCACCGCACCCAGCCCTGCCATCTGGAAGGCCAGCTTCTCGCCCATCATCTGAGCATAGGGGGACACCTTCCGGGAACCTACCATGGCAATAGCCACCTCGTCGTCAAAGGCCGGCATCCGGCCCTGGACATACAGCACCAGCGGCGGGTCATAGATGTTGCGCAGGCGGTCCGGGTATTCCGCGTCCTGGATGGTAATGATCCGCAGCCCCAGGCTCTGACAGTCACCCAGGATCTTGTCGGCTCCGTCCAGAGATTTATCCGTCAGGGCAGCCATCGCCTGCCGGGTCATCCCCTCCACCAGGGCGTACTCGCCGCTGTCGCCGAAGTAGACCTTGTCCGGCTGTCCAAAGTGCTCCAGCAGCGCCAGCCGCTGCTGGATGGTCAATCCCTCCAGATTGGTCAGCCACAGCCAATACTTCAAAGACGCCATACCACGCCTCCTTCCCACTATGCGCAGGCCGCCCGGCATTATCTGCCGGGCGCGTCCTGCCGGTATCCCTCCCACAGGAGGGCTGCCGCCGCGATAGCGGCGTTCAATGATTCGCATCGCTCCCGCATGGGGATGCGGATAGTCCCGTCACAAGCGGCAAGAGCCGCCTCGCTGAGTCCCCGCCCCTCACTGCCTACCAGTATGGCAGCCCTCGTCAGATCTACATCCCGCACATCGGCGGTATCGGAACGAAGGGCAGCGCCCAGTAAGGGGAGCTCCGCCTTCCGCAGGAGAGGCAGCAGTTCCGTCAGCGTCCCGCTCCAGGTGTCGCAGCGGAATATAGCCCCCATGGAGGCACGAACGGTTTTGGGGTTATACAGGTCGGCACAGCCCTCCAGCAGGATCAGGCCGTCGGCCCCAAAGGCATCGGCGGTGCGGAGGATAGTACCCACATTGCCCGGGTCCTGCACCCCCTCCAGCACCAGATAGCGCCGTCCGGTCAATTCACGGGGCAGCCCCCCTTCGGGACGCTTTGCCAGGAACAGAGCCCCCTGGGGCGCCTCCATGGGACTGATGGACTTCATCACATCCCGGGGTACCTCCACCCTGCGGATGCCCTCCGGAAGCTCCGGCAGGACCGCATCAGGGGTATAGACCACTGTGGTCACCGCCGCCTGCCAGGTGAGGGCCTCTGCCAGGAGCTTGATCCCATCTCCCAGGAATTCCCCGGTCTTCTCCCGGTAGGACCGGGAAGAGACCAGCTTCCGGATATGGGTCATAAGAGGATTTGTACGGCTAGTGATCCGTTCTACCATCGGCATCTCCCTTTAGTCCAGAAACTTTGCGGAGGGAATTTGCGTCCCGGCCGCTTCACCTTGCTTCAGTACAGCCTTCTGTTCCATAAAATTGCCATTTCCACGCAATTTTTCTGGCTGATTCGATGCCATAGAATTTTCTCCTTCCCCATTACACGTTTGCATATTTCCCTGCATCAAATGGTGCAGATATGCGATCGTGAGGAATATCCAGCAGTAAAACAGCTCCCGCTTTAATACAGTTTCGCTCCTGCCGGAATACGGTCATCAACCATCAGAAGGTTCAAGCCTTCGCGGCCATTTTCTTCGTGTACTGCGGAAATCAACATACCGCAGGAAGCAATGCCCATCATCGGACGAGGCGGCAGGTTTGTGATGGCGATACAAGTCTTGCCAACCAGTTCTTCCGGCTCGTAATACTCGTGAATACCGCTCAAAATCACTCTATCGGTGCCTGTACCATCATCCAAAACGAATTTCAAGAGCTTTTTGCTCTTTGGCACAGCCTCACATGCTTTTACCTTTACAGCTCTGAAATCAGATTTGCTGAATGTTTCAAAATCGACCATTTCCTCAAACAAGGGCTCGATCTTTACGTTGGAAAAGTCAATTTTTTCAGCGGTTTTTTTCTCTGCCTTAGGCGCTTCAGCTGTCTGAGTGTCTGCGCCGGCTTCTTTCTTTACCATGTCCAGGGGCTTCATGGTGGGGAAATCATGCTTAATATTTTGTAAGGCTACAAAAGTCTGCATATCTCTAATCTCCCCAATATTTGATGTACCTGATTTTCTGCAACTCTACACCAATCTTTGTAAGTGGTCGTAAATCTGTCGTAAGTTGGTCGTAAGACTAAATCGCCGTTTTCCTATCGTCAAAATAATCCTGAAAGTGGAGCAGTTCTGAACGTTTTAAATCGGCCGTTGCCTCAGCGTAAATATCCATCGTAGTTCCAGCATCTGCGTGTCCGAGAATCTCCTGCATGGCCTTAATATTGACCCCAGCCTCACACATTCGAGTGGTAAACGTATGCCGTAATGTATGATTGCTAAATTTGGGGAGCAACACAATTTCGTCCTCATTTCCTTTGTGTTTGTCCATAGCTGCATAATTGCAATCCCGAATAATTCTACGCAGGGCTTTATTAAGTGTCCCCTGATGTTGTGTCCCACCGAAACGATTTATGAAGATAAAATCTGTGTACCCATCTATAGTTACAGTACACTTAATCCCAAAATCCTCTTGGTTTTTTCTCTCCTGTATAAACGCCTCTTTTACCTTCGGCAACATTGGAACAATCCGCTTCCCTGCATCGGTCTTTGGTGTGTTAATTGCAAAACTAAGGCCATCATTATGCCCTTTGTCATAATAAACAAGCGTGTGGTTAATGTCAATCGTTTCCGCTTCTAAATCAATATCACACCATCGAAGCCCTGTAACTTCTCCCACACGCAGCCCTGTCCAAAGCATCACTGTAAAAATTGGATACCACTTGTTGTACTGCCCTGGTTGCATCAAAAATTCTTCAAAAAGTTTCTGTTCTTTAATGGTCAGTGCCTTTCGCTTAACCGAATCATTGCAGTGTGCTTTTTTGAGTTCTTTAAGTGCATTGTCAGAAGGATTATATCGAATGTAGTCATCCTCAACAGCCAATTCAAGAACTTGATGAAGTACTGTATGAATGCAATCTATCGTAGATGCTTTCAAGTGCTGTTCATCTGCCAAACGGTTATAAAAGGCTCTTACATCGGTTCGCTTCAAGCAAACAATCTTTGTGCGACCAAAATCAGGCTGAACAAACTGTCGATACATATATTGGTAATTTTGAAATGTGTTGTCTTTTAATCCACGTTTCAACTGTACCCATGAATCATACAGGTCGTTAATTGTTAAATCGTTTTTTCCCACCCGAACACCGTCAAGAACATCTCTCAGAATTTCGAGTTCCTTTTCTCTTAATTCATCGAGTGTTTTTGCATATACGGAGTGCCTCTTACCGCGTTTATCTCTCCACTTATACTCAAACGTGCCGTTTGCTCTCTGATACTCTCCTTCCTTTAGAACTCTATGTTTATTATCTTTGCGTCTCTCTACTGCCATGAAAATCTCCTTTCATAACAACAAAGAGAACACGCTCTGAGGTATTATACCCCGAGATGTCCTCTTTGTCCAGTGCCACCTGTATATATTGATATTAGATAGAATACATCTTTGCAAGGTATTCATCTAAAGCCTTTCGTTTGATTAGCCGCTTACTCCCACACCACAGAACAAAGGGACAATTATTGTCATTAGTAATCTCTCTTAACTTGTTAATACCGATACCAAAATATGCAGCCGCCTCATCAAGCGTCAAATTTGCCTTTTCCCAAATTGGCACTTCACGCTTCATAATATCCCTCCTTTCATCAAAGTAGGAATCATAGCATTCATCTTGAAATCATTGTACTGTGGGAAATGTAATAAATAATCTTGTGCGTTTTTTCTAAGCCAATAACGGCAATCTTCATTTGGTTCATATTCATTAACATAATCTTTCAAAAAGTCCAAAAAATCGCTAACTGCATCTATTCCCCATATTTTCTTTATTTTATATAAAACTGTTATCATTCCACTTCCGCCCAATATGTGCTCAATGCTTCTAAGCAGGTCATTATTCCTTGATGATGGTGCCCTCAACGCAGCTGTACCATTTGTAATGCAATCTATTATTAGCTGTGTGTATTCTGTCTCACGGTCTGCCGCGCCTCCATCAATATACCTAAACCCATATTTTTGTACCAATGTACAGGCAATCAGATTAGTAAACTCTGTGTCATTCCCTACTGACGTTAATGCTTCGGTAAGCTGATGTGCATATTCTTGACGGAAAACTCCCTGTCTCTTATACACATCTCCGAGCCCACGAGACCAGAGAGGATCT
>OJRC01000270.1_pt1 | contig 40526 bp, 30 predicted proteins | sample 1599081 | NCBI WGS metagenome assembly OJRC01 (sample SAMN03922519, study PRJEB24848) | human gut metagenome | isolation source: stool sample | host: Homo sapiens | place: Germany | collected 2010-02 | reverse complement strand
TTGCGTTCGTCACCGACGTGGGCCAGCTCAAGGACAAATCCTTCAACCAGGGCACCTGGAATGGCGTGAAGGCCTATGCCGCCGCCAACGGCCTGTCCTACAAGTACTATCAGCCCGCCAACGGCGACCAGGCGACCGACGATGACCGCTATGACGCCATGAAGGCTGCCTGCGAAGGCGGCGCGAAGGTGGTTGTGTGCGCCGGTTTCCTGCAGGAAGCCGCGCTGCGCAAGGCGGCCGAAACCTATCCCGACACCAAGTTCGTCTTCGTGGACGGCTATCCCCTCGACCTTGAAAACGTGGCCCCCATCGCCTTCAAAGAGGAGCAGAGCGGCTATCTGGCCGGCTATGCCATCGTGAAGGACGGCTTCACCAAGCTGGGCTTCATGGGCGGCGGCGGCGGCACCAACCCCGCGTGCTGCCGTTACGGCTACGGCTTTGCGCAGGGCGTGAGCGCTGCGGCCAAGGAACTGGGCATCACCGTGGAGCTCAAGTACTCCTGGCAGTACGGCGCCAGCTTCAGCGCTTCTCCCGAGCTGGAGGCCATGGCCAAGGGCTGGTATGAAAACGGAACCGAGATCATCTTCGCCTGCGGCGGCTCCATGTTCTCCTCCATCGTCTCCGCTGCCTCCGCCAACGACATGTTCGTTGTGGGCGTGGACGTGGACCAGAGCTTCGAGTCCGAGACCGTTGTGACCTCTGCTCTCAAGGGCCTGAGCAACGCCACCAGCTGGGCGATCGGCAAGTTCTACGCTGGCGAGTGGGACGAGATCGGCAACGTGGCCACCAGCCTGGGCGCTAATGACGACGCTGTGGGCCTGCCCACCGAGACCTGGTCGCTGGAAAGCTATACCATCGAGGAGTATGAGGCTCTGCTGGCGTCCATCAAGGACGGCACTGTGACCATCGACAGCAGCGTTCTGGAGGCTGATGCCATCGTTAACGCTGGCCTGGAGAACGTGGAGATTATCTACGAATAATCCCAAACAAAGACAGGGCGTATGCCCTCAGACTGTCAAAAAACCCTTCAGGGAGGTTCGGAGGGCCGCGGCCCTCCGAGCTGTATCCCGAATCCAGCGGCATGTGCGGTGGATTCGGAAGCCTTGCGCAGCAAGGTTTCCCTGCGCGTTTCCCCGGCCGCGCTGAAAGCGCAGGGGAAACGCGTTCTGTCGGAAAAGATCGCCGCAGGCGAGCTTTTCCGACAAGCTGAGGGTGTATGCCCTCCCGATTTTCTTATGCAATGATTGTTGATAAATCAACGACATTCGATGACTTCTCTATCTGCTTGACGAAGCCCTGTCCGTTATCATCTTGCGGAGCGCCGTGCAGTATGGCTCCGGGATCACGGATCGTTCCCATGCTGGCAGCGTATCGTGGCTTTTGAAAAGCAGATGGAGTTGGCATAATGATTCACCACTTGAGGAGGAAAGCATCATGCGCACCCATTCCCTCGCCTGCAGACTGACGGCACTGGTCATGAGTCTGCTGCTGGCCTTCAGCTTCGGCGCGGTTGCCGCTGCGGAAGGTTCCTTCGCCGCCGGCACTTACACCGGTACTTCCAAGGGCTTTGGCGGAGACGTCACCGTAACGGTTGAAGTTTCGGAGAGCGCCATCGTCTCCGTGGAAGCCGTCGGCGAAAGCGAAACGGACGGCATCGGCACCAACGCTCTTGAGATGCTGCCCGCTGCGATTGTCAGCGCTCAGTCCCTGAAGGTTGATACGGTCGCGGGCTGCACCGTAACGTCCGAGGCTGTTCTGGCTGCCGCCGAGGATGCACTGCGTCAAAGCGGAGCAAGCGACGAGATCATCTTTGCCGAGCCTCTCGCAGGCGAAACCGTTGCCGAGGATGAAGTGATTGAAACCAACGTGCTGATCGTGGGCGCTGGCGCCGCGGGGCTGTCCGCTGCGCTGTCCTCACATAACAACGGGGTCGAGGACGTACTGGTGATCGAAAAAATGCCTGCTGTTGGCGGCGCCACCTCCATGGCCGGCGGCGGCATGCCCGCCTACCGGGTAGACGAGGACCCCGACGTGACCGAGAAAAACATCGAGGAGCTTTTCCTTGATCTTTCCCGCATCGGCAAGTTCAACAACAATGCGCGCCTGACCATGATGCAGGCCCGCCTGTCTACCCCCACCATCGAATGGCTCAAGAGCGTCGGCGTGGGCATCACGGGCGAACCCAACCCCGACGAGCCTCTGGTCAGCTATGGCTGCGAAGGCCGTGCTGCGGGCGCTGTGAACACTCTGTATGCCAAGGTGCAGGAGGCGGGTGTTCCCGTCATGCTCAACACCCGTGCGGAACACCTCATTATGGATGGTGATACCGTGATCGGCGTGCAGGCTACCGGCAGCGAAGGTCAGAACATCACCATTCTGGCCAATGCCGTGCTGATGGCTACGGGCGGCTACGGAAACAACACTTCTCTGATTGCCGACACCTCCATTCTGGACCGCGTCATCTACTATGGCCCCGTGGGCGCGACCGGCGACGGCCACATCATGATGAAGGAAATCGGAATCCCCCTGTTCAATATGGACAAGGTTGCCACCAAGCATTTTGGTGTTGAAACCGAGCCCGGCTATGGCATTCACATTCACGGCACGGTCGCGACCCTGTTCACCACTACCGGCGCCATCGCTGTGAACAAGGAATGCGAGCGCGTGGTCAATGAGAGCGGCGACGAGCTGGATATCGCGCTGGCTTCCATGAACCAGTCCTCGGATGGGCGTCTCTATATCGTGATGGACCAGGCTTCCTATGATGTATTCAGCCAAAGCCTGATAAACAGCCAGACCTTTACGCAGGAGCAGCTGGATCAGTTTATTGCTGAAAACGGCACCGGCGTAACTAAGTTGGTCAAGGGCGACACCCTGGCCGATGCCGCGGCTGCGATGGGTCTGGACGGCGACAAGCTGACCCAGACGGTCGAAGCCTATAACAGCGGCATTGCCGCCGGTGAGCCCGATCCCTTCAAGCGTGGCTATACCGCCGAATTGAAGGATGGACCCTATTACATCATGCAGACGGTCGCACGCTTTGCCACTTCACTGGGCGGCGTGAACGTGTCCAATGACTTTGAGGTGCTCGACGTCAATGAGCAGCCCGTGCCCGGCCTCTACGCAGCCGGCGAAGTGGTGGGTAACATCAACGGCAGCTACGCGGAGTACCTGATCTGGTGCTTCTCCTCCGGCATGGAGTTTGGCAACGTGATCGCGGGCAAATAATCCTGCTTTGCGCAGCGCAGGAGGAAACCGGCAGGCACCGGTTCCCTCCTGTTTTTCTTTTCTCTGCCGCGCATCTTTCTGCGCCGGCCGCTTTCCTTTTCCTTGCAATTTACGCGTCAAACCGATATAATGTTACTATATCGATCAAACATGGCTCCGTCGAAACAAGCAGAAAGGGAGGTGGACGCGGTTGGATAACGCGCCGGAATACGTTATCGAAATGCTCCACATCACCAAGGAATTTCCTGGGATCAAGGCCAACGACGACATTACGCTGCAGCTGCGCAGGGGCGAGATTCACGCCCTGCTGGGCGAAAACGGCGCCGGCAAATCCACGCTGATGAGCGTACTCTTCGGCCTCTATCAGCCGGACGAAGGCGTCATCAAAAAGGACGGCAAAGAGGTCCAGATCAACGATCCCAACGACGCCACCGCCCTGCATATCGGTATGGTGCATCAGCATTTTAAGCTGATCGACGTCTTTACCGTGCTGGATAACATCATCCTGGGAGCGGAGGACACCCGCCTGGGCTTCTTGAGCCGCAAGGCGGCGCGGGAAAAGGTGCTTGCCCTGAGCGAGCGCTACGGCCTGAAAGTGGACCTTGACGCCAAAATCGAGGATATCACCGTGGGCATGCAGCAGCGTGTGGAGATTCTCAAAATGCTCTACCGCGATAATGAGGTGCTTATCTTTGACGAGCCCACCGCCGTGCTCACTCCACAGGAAATCGAAGAGCTGATGGAGATCATGCGGGGGCTGACCAGGGAAGGCAAGAGCATTCTGTTCATCTCTCACAAGCTCAATGAGATTATGGAGGTATCCGACCGCGTGACGGTGCTGCGCAAGGGCCGCTACGTAGGCACGGTGGATACCTCCGCCACCACGCAGGAGGAATTGAGCCGCATGATGGTGGGCCGCCCCGTGCAGCTGGTGGTGGAGAAGGATCCGGCCCAGCCCGCGGAACCCGTGCTGACTGTGGAGCATTTGCGCGTACCCTCTCGCCTGTACAAGCACGACGCGGTGAAGGATGTTTCCTTTACCGCCCGTGCGGGGGAGATCGTGTGCATTGCAGGCATTGACGGCAACGGCCAGACGGATCTGGTCTATGCCCTGACCGGGCTGGAGAAGCCCTCCGGCGGCAGGATCACCCTATGCGGGCATGATATCACCCATGCCGCGATCCAGGACCGCAGCAAGGCCGGCATGAGCCATATTCCGGAGGACCGGCACAAGCACGGCCTGATTCTGGACTTCACGCTGGAGCAGAACCTGGTGCTGCAGCGCTTTCAGGAGCCGCAGTTTCAAAGCCACGGCTTTATCCGCTTTGACCAGACCCGCAAATATGCCGAAAAGCTCATTGCGCAGTACGACGTACGTTCCGGTCAGGGGCCGGTCACGATTGCGCGGAGCATGTCCGGCGGCAACCAGCAGAAGGCCATCGTGGCCCGCGAGATCGACCGCGACAAGCCGCTCATCGTGGCGGTGCAGCCCACACGCGGCCTGGACGTGGGCGCCATCGAGTATATCCATGGCGAGCTGGTCAAGCAGCGCGACGAGGGCAAGGCCGTGCTGCTGGTCAGCCTGGAGCTGGACGAAGTGATGAACCTCTCCGACAGAATTCTGGTCATGTACGAGGGCCAGATCGTGGGCGAGTTTGATCCCAAGCAGACGACGGTGGAGGAGCTGGGCCTCTATATGGCCGGCGCAAAGCGGCAGGAGGTGGCTCAGGCATGAAAAACCGGTTTCTCAAGCTATGGCATCAGGACGGTACGCGATCGGTCATGGCGTCGGTCCTGTCCATTCTGGTGGGCCTGATCGCGGGCAGTCTGATTATTCTGATCGTGGGTCTGTGCACCCCCTCGCTGGGTCTCAAAAGCGTATGGGACGGGGTTCGCCTGATCTTTGGCGGCCTGTTCGCCACGGGCCGTGACGCGGCGGGCGCGCTCACTTTTGGCTTCAATCCCGCCAGTGTGGGCAACATGCTCTTCCGCGCCACGCCGCTGATCCTCACGGGCCTTTCCGTGGCGGTGGCGTTCAAGACCGGGCTGTTCAACATCGGCGCGCCGGGACAGTACCTGGCAGGCACCGCGGCCACGCTGTTCATCGCGCTGAGCATTCCTTCCTCGGTCGTCCCGCCGGAAATCATCTGGTTCCTGGCCTTCTTCGGCGGCATGCTGGCGGGCGCGCTGTGGGGTGCCATTCCGGGCATGCTCAAGTCTTTGCTCAACATCAACGAGGTGCTGGCCTGCATCATGACCAACTGGATCGCCGCCAACCTGGTGACCTGGGTCTTTGATATCTCCAACCTCAAAAACGTGGTGGAGAACACCAAGAGCGGCTACATCTACAAGACCACCTTCAACAACGTGGCCACCTCCAAGATGGGCCTGGACGTCCTTTTCCCGGATTCCCAGGTCAACGGCGGCATCGTCGTGGCCATCATTCTGGCGATCATCGTCTTTATCATTCTGACGCGCACCACCTTCGGCTACCAGCTCAAGGCCTGTGGTTCCAACCGCTTCGCCGCACGCTATGCGGGCATCAAGGACAAGCGCAACATCGTGCTTTCCATGGCCATTGCGGGTTCGCTGGCGGGTGCGGCCGGTTCTCTGTACTATTTGAGCGGCAACACGGAATTCTTCTGGTCTACCTACCAGAGCCTTCCCGCTGCGGGCTTCAACGGCATTCCGGTGGCGCTTCTGGCGGCCAACCATCCCATCGGCGTCATCTTCACGGGCATGTTCATGTCCATGCTGGATATCGCGGGCCTGCAGATGACCAACCTCACCGCCTACAACGAATACATCACGGACGTGATCATCGCCGTGATCGTGTATCTGAGCGCCTTCTCGCTATTGATTAAGACTTTGCTGGGCCATCACCGGGCGCACAAAACCGAGGCGCCCCTCAAGGACCCCGGACCGGATGATTCGGATTCCAAAGCGGAAGGAAAGGAGGCGGCGAAGGCATGATGGAAACATTGTTTGAAAATCTTACCTCCGGCAGCATGGTATTCCTGATCCGCCAAACGCTGATTTATGCGGTCCCCCTGATGGTGGTGGCGCTGGCGGGCGTATACGCCGAGCGAAGCGGCGTGATCAACCTGGCGCTGGAAGGCATCATGATCTTCGGCGCGTTCATCGGCGTGCTGTTTGTCAGGCTGGTGCAGCAATGGGGCTGGTTTGATGCAGCCAAGGCCGCGGGAGACTGGGTGAGCCTGCAGGGGTTCATGCTGATGACCATGGCGGTTGCAGCGTTGCTCGGCGCAATCTTTTCGCTCCTGCTGGCGTTTGCGGCCATTAACCTGCGCGCGGACCAGACCGTGGGCGGCACAGCACTCAATCTTCTGGCCCCCGCGCTGGTGCTGTTCCTCATCCGCCTGATCGCCAACCAGAACACCCTTCAAATGGCCACGGGCGACAGCGCCAGCTGGTTCATGATCAAAAAAAGCATGTTCGGCTACGGGCGCACGGACGAAGTTGGTTTCCTCTTCGACACCTTCGTCAACAAGGTTTATCTGGCCACCTATGTGTGCATTCTGGTGTTCATCATCATGTCCGTCATCCTCTATTGCACGCGCTTCGGCTTAAGGCTCCGTTCCTGCGGCGAAAATCCGCAGGCAGCCGACAGCCTGGGCATCAATGTCTTTAAAATGCGTTATGCGGGCGTGACCATCTCGGGCGCGCTGGCAGGCATGGGCGGCTTTGTCTACGCGCTGACCACCACCAACTGCACCTCCAACGGGGATGTGGCGGGCTTTGGCTTCCTGGCGCTGGCCGTGATGATCTTCGGCAACTGGAAACCGCTGAGCGTGGCGGGCGCGGCGCTTTTGTTCGGCCTGTTCAAGTGCATCGCCGCCAGCTACGGCAGCCTCTACGTGCTCAACAGCGCTGGTGAGCAGATCTATTTCCTCAAGGATCTGGGCATCAATACCAACTTTTACCGCCTGCTGCCCTACCTGATCACGTTGATCGTACTGGCCTTTACCTCCAAGAGCAGCCGCGCGCCCAAGGCCGAAGGCATCCCCTACGACAAAGGCAGCCGGTAACGCGGCATCAAATCGCAAAAAACCCGCTTTGCGCCAAGCGCGCTTTGCGGGTTTTCTTCTGCTCAAGTAAGACAACTTATCCGGCTTTCCGCTGCCCAACCCCCGATGGGCCGCCTCTTGACAGTGCTTTTCCATCCATAGTACAATAGGATGTTGTACTATGTATTATCGCTGGAAGAGAGGATTTTGACCCGCATGAGCGAAGCCACCCTGAGCGCGGAGGCGCTGAAACAGGTTCAGAAGCGGCGCACGTTCGCCATTATCAGCCACCCGGACGCCGGCAAGACCACTTTGACTGAAAAACTGCTGCTCTACGGCGGCGCCATCCGCCAGGCCGGCAGCGTCAAGGCCCGCAAGGCCGAACGTCACGCGACCAGCGACTGGATGGAAATCGAAAAGCAGCGCGGCATCAGCGTGACCTCCAGCGCCATGCAGTTTGAATACGACGGCTACCGCATCAACATTCTGGATACCCCCGGCCACCAGGACTTCAGCGAGGATACCTACCGCGTGCTGGTGGCGGCGGATGCGGCGGTGATGCTCATCGACGCGGCCAAGGGCGTGGAGGAGCAGACCATCAAGCTCTTCAAGGTCTGCCGCCTGCGCAACATTCCCATCTTTACCTTCGTCAACAAGATGGACCGCGCCAGCAAGGACCCCTTTGCCCTGATGGAGGAGCTGGAGCAGGTGCTGGGCATCCGCTCCTGCCCGATGAACTGGCCTATCGGCGTGGACGGCGATTTTCAGGGCGTGTACCAGCGTGACAGCGGGAACGTGCTGCTCTATTCCGGTGGCAACCATGGCATGAGCATGGCCGAGCAGGTAAGCGTAAAGCTGGACAGCCCCGAGGCTGAGACCGCGCTGGCCAAGCACTATCTGGACCGCCTGCACGAGGAGATCGAGCTTCTGGATGTGGCGGGCGATCCCTTTGACAAGCAGGCTGTGCTGGAGGGCCGGCTCACGCCGCTGTTCTTTGGCTCTGCGGTCACCAACTTTGGCGTGGAGCCGTTTTTGGAGGCGTTTTTGTCCATCACGCCGCCGCCGTTGCCCCGCATGTCCGATATCGGAGAGATTGCGCCTACCGAGCCGTATTTCTCCGGCTTCATCTTCAAGATTCAGGCCAACATGAACCCCGCCCACCGCGACCGCTTGGCCTTTGTACGCGTGGTCAGCGGTGAGTTTCACAAGGGCATGACAGTCTATCACTCCGGCACGGACAAGCAGATCCAGCTCAAGCAGCCACAGCAGTTCATGGCCGATGAGCGCGAGGCCGTCGAAAACGCCTATGCGGGCGATATCATCGGCCTGTTTGATCCCGGCTTCTTCCACCTGGGCGATGCGCTCTCCTCCGGCCCCAAGCTGCACTTTTCCTCCATCCCGGTGTTTGCGCCCGAGCACTTCGCCCGCGTGCGTCCCGAGGACAGCATGAAGCGCAAGCAGTTTTTGAAGGGCATTCTTCAGCTGGCCGAAGAAGGCGCCATCCAGACCTTCCGCCGCACCGAAACGGGTCGTGAGGATTTTCTGGTAGGCGTGGTGGGCGTGCTGCAATTCGAGGTGCTGGAGCACCGCCTCAAGACCGAGTACGGCGTAACCATGCTCATGGACCGCCTGCCCTTCCGCTACGTGCGCTGGGTGACCAAATCGCCCGTGCCCGTGGAAAAGCTCAAGCTGACCTCCACCAGCGGCCGCGCCTTCGACTCGGAGGAGCGCGAGGTGCTGCTGTTTGAAAACGAATGGTCCATCCGCCTGGCGATGGAAAATAACGAAGGATTGGAGCTGGCCGAAACGGCCGTGCGCAGCGCATATGCATGATTTGTACCTGGTTTCCCCGCTGGCGGGGGTGCCTCCTGCGGACGACGACAGCATCCCAGGCATCCCCAACCAATACCAGCAATAGAAGGAAAGAGGCAGTTTATGATTCGTAACGATATCCGCAACATCGCCATCATCGCCCATGTTGACCACGGAAAGACCACCCTGGTGGATGAGATGCTCAAGCAGGGCGGCGTTTTCCGTGAAAACCAGCAGGTGGCCGAGCGTGTCATGGACTCCGGCGATATCGAGCGTGAGCGCGGCATTACCATCCTGGCCAAGAACACGGCCGTGCATTACAAGTCCACCAAGATCAACATCGTCGACACCCCCGGCCATGCCGATTTCGGCGGCGAAGTGGAGCGCGTGCTCAAAATGGTGGACGGCGTGCTGCTGCTGGTGGACAGCTTTGAAGGGCCCATGCCCCAGACCCGCTTCGTGCTGAAAAAGGCGCTGGCACTGAAGCTGCCGGTCATCGTGGTAATCAACAAGGTGGATCGTCCGGATGCACGCTGCGACGAAGTGGTGGACGAGGTGCTGGACCTGTTCATCGAGCTGGGCGCGGATGAAACCGCGCTGGACCGTCCCATCGTCTATGCCAGCGCCCGTCTGGGCACCGCCACGCTGGATCTGAGCCAGCCCGGCGAGGACCTGCGCCCGCTGTTTGACACGATTCTGCAATATATCCCCGCGCCCGAGGGCGATCTGGAAGGCCCTGCGCAGGTGCTGATTTCCACCATCGATTACAATGATTATGTGGGCCGCATCGGCATTGGCCGCATCAGCCGCGGCACCCTCTCGGAGGGCATGACCGTCATCAAAACCAACTATGATACCAAAAAGGTATCCCAGCCGCTTCGACTCACCAGCCTGTATACCTTCGACGGCCTCAAGCGCATCCCCGCCAAGGAGGCCTCCATGGGCGACATCGTGGCCATGAGCGGCATCGAGGATATCGGCATCGGCGATACCGTGTGCGCGCCCGAGCAGGTGGAGGCCCTGCCCTTTGTGAGCATTACCGAGCCGACCGTTACCATGACCTTCTCGGTCAACAACAGCCCCTTTGCGGGCCGCGAGGGCGAATACGTCACCAGCCGCCACCTGCGCGCCCGTCTCATGCGCGAGCTTCAGACCGACGTGTCCCTGCGCGTGAACGAGACCGACAGCCCCGACGCATTCGAGGTGCGCGGCCGCGGCGAACTGCACCTGTCCATCCTGATTGAAAACATGCGCCGTCAGGGGTACGAGTTCCAGGTGTCCAAGCCCCAGGTGCTCTATAAGGAAATCGACGGCGTCCGCTGTGAACCCATTGAGCGCATGGTGGCCGATGTGCCGCAGGCCTATGCGGGCGCGGTGATTGAGAAGATCGGCCGCCGCCGTGGCGTAATGGAGAGCATGCACGGTCTGGACCGCGTGCGCCTGGAGTTCCTGATCCCCTCGCGCGGCCTGTTCGGCTATCGTTCCGAGTTCATGACCGATACGCGCGGCGAAGGAATCATGTCCAGCGTATTTGAAAAGTACGAGCCGGTCAAGGGCGATATCCCTCACCGCAACGTAGGCGCTCTGGTATGCTTTGAGGATGGCGAGGCTACCAGCTACGGGCTGTTTTACGCCCAGGAGCGCGGCACGCTGTTCATCGGGCCGCAAACGCCCGTATACAAGGGCATGATCTGCGGCCAGAACTCCCGCCCCGACGACCTGGTGGTCAACGTATGCAAGCAGAAGCACGTGACCAACATGCGCAACGCCTCCGCCAGTGAGGACAGCCTCCGTCTGGTCAGCGTTCATCCCCTCACGCTGGAGGAGTGCCTCGAATTTATTGACGACGACGAGCTGCTGGAGATCACTCCCAAGTCCCTGCGCATGCGCAAGCGCGTGCTCTCCCACGAGGAGCGCGCCCGCGCCGCTCACCGCGCCAAGGGCTGATCCTTCCCGCGCCTGTGGCGCAGGCCTCAAAGAAGGAGGTTTGTTTTACACATGAACACGTTTCGGAAGCTATGTGCGCTGATTCTGTCCCTGTGCCTGCTCGCGGCGGTGCTGTCCCCGGCGCTGGCGGAGGAGACCGCCGGCGACGAGGTGACCCGCTCCGACTTTTCGCTTTCCCTGCTGATGCACGCGGACGGATTTCCCAATGACGGCGCGGCGCATTATGCCGACTGGGAAGCCTTTCTTTCCAAGCTGAGCCTGGAGGGCGTCATCGACGTACAGCGCTTTCTGACCAATGTCAGCCGCGTGTATTTTGACGGCGGGCTCTGCCTCAACGGCAAAATGACCCTGCCCTTCGTCTACGACGGCTACCACAGCTACCGCTATGTGCGGGCCGACGCGCTGCGTGGCGACAGCATCCATTTCCAAATGCACAACTTCTTTGAGTTCATGCTCAAGGGGTATTACTTCATGGGCCTGCCCACACAGCTCATTGCCCTGCCGCTTTATCCTGAAGCCAGCTACTACCTCGGCACCAGCTACTACCAGCCCATTGCCGAGGCGGTGGCGGGCGAGGGCGACCGCACCGTGAGCTACGCCGAGCTCTACGAGCTGTGCGAAACCCTGGACCTGATCGTCAACGACGACTGGGACTATGAGCGCGCCTACTTCTATTTCACCTGCCTGCTCACCGATTTGGGCGCATCGGACCTGGCGCTGCAAAAGCTGGGATATCTGGAGGACTGGCTCGCGTTCATGGACCCGGAGGAGAAGGGGCTGTTCATCACCGATGATGGCGTTTCCCAGACCTACACCCTGGGGAACACGCAGGTGTTTACCCATACCAGAGACGCCTCCGGCGAACGCTTCACCCTTTGCCTGCCGGACTCCGACGGCTATGAGCTGACCGCCGCCTACGAAAACACCGGAGCGGAGATCCACGGGAGCCTCCGCATCACGCTGGAGGGAGCGGAGCGCCTGACCCTGAATGTGGATGTGGACGGCCTGCCCGTGAATGGCGCGCTCAGCGCCCAGGGATCGGCCACCATCGCCTTTGGCGGCGAGTGCTTCTACCAGCCGCCCACCCCGGTTTCTTTCGCTTACCGTTACAGCCGCGACGCCGCAGCATTGCCCTACGCCATGACCCTGGAAGTAGACTGGCTGCATCCCCAAACGCAAAAGCCCGCTCTCACGCTCGCCTATCAGGCGGATATGGAACAGCTGCCCGCCAGCACCATGGTGGAGCGCGTCTACGACAATCAGAACGATTTCTTCCATCTCAACGAGAGTTTCATGGAGGAATACAAGCAGCTCTACCTGCCCACGCTGGCCCTGTCGGCCGTTCCTATTCTGGTGGAAATGCCCGCGGGCGTCATCAGCGATATCATGGGCTTCCTGTACGAAACAGGCTTCCTGGCTTTCCTGGGCATCGAATGACGGAGGGACACACGTGCAAGACAAACCTTTGGAAAAAAAGAGCCAGAGCCCGCTCTACCAGCAGCTGATGGCCCGCCTGAAAAACGACATCCTGGCCGGGGTTTATCCCTCCGGGGCGCGTATTCCCAGCGAGCAGCTTCTGTGCGAAACCTACGGCGTAAGCCGCGTGACCGTGCGCAAAGCCATGCTGGACCTGGTGCAGGAGGGCCTGTTGGTGCGCCGTCAGGGGAAGGGCACCTTTGTGGCGGATGAGCGCATACAGCGCGACCTGCTGCAAATCACCAGCTTTTCGGCGGCCTGCCGCCAGAACGGGCACTGCGCCGGCACCAAGGTGATCAGCGCCGGGCTGGAGGAGGCCACGCAGGAGGACGTCGAGCACCTGGGAGCGGCGCCCGGCGGACAGGTGGTGGAGATCTGCCGCCTGCGCCTGTGTGATGGAGAACCCGTGATGCTGGAGCTCAACCGCTTTCCGGATCGCTACGCCTTTTTGCTCGACGAGGCGCTGGACGGTTCGCTCTATGACCTGCTCAGGCAGCGCGGCATTGTGCCCACCTCTGCGGTGCATGATATCTCGCTGGGGCATGCCACGCCGATGGTCGGCCGCCACCTTGGGACCGCGCAGGGCGACGCGCTGCTGCTTTTGAACGAACTGGTGATGGACCAGCACGGCCTGCCTTTGCATTCCAGCCGGCAATGGATTCGCGGCGACAAGTACACCTTCCGCATCTGAAAGGGGAAAACGCTTCCGATGAGCAGTTCCAAATTTGCCCTCTTCGTGGACCTGGAAAACTGCGGCGCCAAGGTGGATACGCTGCTTTCCGTGCTGGAAAAGGTCAAGATCCGCGGAGACATCCTGCTGGGGAAGGTGTACGGCTATACCGACCAGTACAGCGACCTCAAGGAGGTCCTGCTCTCCAACACCTTCACCGTGGTGCCCAGCCTGAGGTACGGCATCAGCCAGAAAAACAACGCAGATATCCTGCTGGTGATCGACGCGCTGGAGGTGGCTTTCACCAACCCCCTGATCGACAGCTTCTGCATCGTCTCCGGTGACAGCGATTATACGCCGCTGGTGGGCCGGCTCAAGAGCATGGGCAAGTTCGTGCTGGGCATCAGCCGTTCGGCGGCGGCCAGCAACATTTTCATCAACGCCTGCAATGAATTTCAGTTTCTGGAAAACGTGGGCGGACGCACCCGCAAGCCCACGGGCAAGAAAAAGGCCTCCGCCGACAAGGAGCCCCTGGACGAGCAGGAGCTCAACAAGGCCCTTTGCGGCATCCTGGAGGAGCAGACCGACAAGGACGAGCTCTATGCCAGCGAGCTCAAGGGCATCCTTTTGCGCCTGCGGCCCGATTTCAACGAAAAATCCTACGGCTGCACCACATTTCTCAAGCTCCTGGACAAGCTGAGCAAGCAGTTCGGCGCCCTGCATATCCGCAGCGACAATTTCAACGTCATGGTCTCCCTCGCGCAGAGCAGCAAGGAAAGCGCCCCGGAGATGAACAAGGAAAACTGGCGCGCCCTCATCCGCGAACAGCTCGCCCGCTACAAGGAGGACGGCTTCGAACGCATCAACCCCAGCATCCTCAAGGCCGATATCCAGGCCAGCTTCCCCGGCTTTTCCGAAAAGGCGCTGGGATTCAAGCGCTTCAGCGACATGCTCAAGGCCATGGAAAAGGAAGGCCTGATTACCGTGGAGCTGGATGATCAGAAGAATATGCTCATCAAGGTGAGCTGACAGGGAGGAAGCCGTTATGCCTGAAGGATTCGCGCGCATTGCCGCAGTCAGCCTGCCCGTTCATCTGGGCGATGTAGAGGCCAACGAACGGGAGATTATGCTCGCTCTGGAACGCCTCCGGACCCAGGGCGTTCAGGCGGCGGTGTTCCCGGAATTGTGCCTGACCGGCTATACGTTAGGCGACCTGCTTTTACACGGCCTGGTACAGGACCGCGCCTGGGCGGCGCTCAAGCGGCTTAAGGCCCATACGGACGGACTTACCGCCGTGGTGGGCCTGCCTTTCTGCCACGAGGGCCGTCTGTACAACTGTGCCGCGGTGCTCGCCAATGGCGTCATCCGCGCGCTTGTCCCCAAGACCTACCTGCCCAACGGCAACGAATTCTATGAAACCCGCTGGTTTGTCAGCGGCGCGGGCGTATGCGAAACCGTGACGCGCGACGGCCTGACGTTCCCCCTCAGCGCGGAGCTGCTGTTTGAGATGGGCGGTTTCGTCTTTGGCGTGGAGCTGTGCGAAGACCTGTGGGTACCCCTGCCGCCCAGCTCTCACCTGGCGGTGGAGGGCGCGGACCTGATTCTCAACCCCAGCGCCTCCAACGCGCTGGCAGCCAAGCACGCCTACCGCCGCGGCCTGCTCTCGCAGCAAAGCGGCCGCCTCTACGCGGGCTATGCCTATGCGGGCGCGGGCTTTGGCGAAAGCACCAGCGATATGGTGTTTGACGGATATACCGGCGTCTTTGAAAACGGGCGCGCCCTGAGCGAGGGGGAGCGCTTTTCCATGTCGGGCAGTCTGGCCGTGGCGGACGTGGACATCGGGCGGCTGCGCTATCAGCGCCAACGCAACGGCAGCTTCCATCAGATGCCGCGTCTGACGCGCGGCATCCAGCGGCTCACGCTTGGGTCGGCGCATGATGCGCCCCTGCCGCTGATGCGGCCGCTGGAGCCGCTGCCTTTTGTGCCCTTTGGCGCGGAAGCGGGGGAGCGGCTGGAGGAAATTGCCGGCATCCAGTGCATGGGCCTTGAAACGCGGCTGCACGCCGTCCATGGCCGCACGGTGGTGGTGGGCGTGTCCGGAGGGCTGGATTCCACGTTGGCGCTGCTGGTGGCCGTACGCGCGTTTGACGCACTGGGTCTGGATCGCAACGGCATCCATGCCATCACCATGCCCGGCATGGGCACCGGCGGGCGCACCCACGCCAACGCGCAAAGGCTCATGGAGGCGCTGGGCGTAACGGCGCTGGAAATTCCGATCGAGAAGGCGGTACGGCAGCATTTCCTCGACATCGGACAGGACGAAAACGTGCACGACGTGACCTATGAAAATAGTCAGGCCCGCGAACGTACCCAGATTTTGATGGACTATGCCAACAAAGTGGGCGGCATCGTGCTGGGTACCGGCGACCTGAGCGAGGCGGCGCTTGGCTTTTGCACCTATAATGGCGATCACATGAGCATGTACAACGTCAACTGCTCCGTGCCCAAAACGCTGGTGAAAAGCCTGGTAGGCTATCTGAGCCGGTGTTTTGACGAGACGGTGGCCGACATCTGCCAGGATGTGATCGACACGCCCATCAGCCCGGAGCTGCTGCCCACCTCTCAGGGAGAGCTGCAGCAGCGCACCGAGGATATTCTGGGCGACTATGCCCTGCATGATTTTTTCCTCTACCATCTGATGGACAGCGGCGCGTCGGCCGGGAAGCTGAAGATGCTGGCCATGCAGGCGTTTCATGGCATATACGACGAAGCGCGCGTAGAGGCCCAGCTGAAAACCTTCCTCAGGCGCTTCTTTGCCCAGCAGTTCAAGCGCAACTGCGTGCCCGACGGCCCCAAGGTGGGGTCGGTCAGCCTCAGCCCGCGCGGCGACTGGCGCATGCCCAGCGATATGCAAGCCGGCATGTGGCTGGATTTCTAACCCCTCCGCCCGATATACGAAAGGGAGAACCCTGCATTGAGTACCACGCGTACCGCACGCTTCGTTCAAAACACGCTTTCCACCGCGCTCTACCAGCTCACGGCCATGGTGATGGGGTTTATTACGCCCCGGCTGATGATCCTTTACTACGGTTCGGAGATCAACGGGCTGATCGTATCGGTCACGGAGTTTCTCACCTATTTTAAGATGCTGGAAGCCGGACTGGCCGCCTCGGTCAACGTGGCGCTTTATGAGCCGCTGGCCCGGCGCGATCACCAGGCCGTCAGCGGGATCGCGTCGGCGGCGCGCCTGTTTTACAACGCGGCCGGCTGGATGTTTACGGGGCTGACGGTGGCCTTCACCATCGCCTATCCCTTCTTTGTGCCGGTGCGGGATCTGAACGGCCTGCCCGTAAGCCACCTGAGCGTGATGGTGCTCATTTTGGCCATGGGCCTGTCGGGCATGCTGGAGTTTTTCACCATGGCGCGCTACCGCGTGCTCATCGCCGCCGACCAGCGTACCTATGTGGTTTCGCTCGCTTCGATGAGCTCGCTCATGCTGTCTACCGCGCTGATCGTGGTGTTGCCCTACCTGGGCATGGATGTGATCGTGGTGCGGCTGGCAGCCTCGCTGACCATTCTGGTGCGGTCGGTGCTCCTGTCGCGCTATGCCAGGAAGCACTATCCCTATGTGGACCCGCATGCGCCGCCCAACCGCGCCGCCCTCTCCACCCGCTGGGATGCGCTGTCCGTGGAGCTGACCAATGTGTTCCAGCAGGGCGCGGGCGCCATCCTGGGCACGGTGGTCACGCGTGACGCGGGCCTGCTGAGCGTATATGGCGTGTATCACATGGTCACGGTAGGGCTGTGGGGCATCCTGAAGATGGGCACCACAGGCATCAATTCCATCTTCGGAAACCTCCTGGTCAGTGGGCGCAAAACCGCATTTCAGCGGGCCTACCGTGATTTTGAATGCCTGTATTACATGCTGGTGAGCATTCTCTTCGGTGCGGCGGCTGTGCTGATCGTGCCCTTTGTGACGCTCTACACCCACGGCGTGACGGACGCGGCCAACTACGATGCGCCGCTTCTTGGCATGCTCATCATCGCCGAGGCGGTCACCAACCATGCCAAAATGCCCATGGACCTGATGATTACCACCAGCGGCAAGTTCCGCGAGGTACGGTCCCACTGCTTCTGGCAGATCGCGCTGACCGTGGTGTGCGGCACGGGACTGGGCCTGCTGCTGATGCCCTATGGCACCATGCGCGCGCTGTGCGGCATCGTGGCGGGCGTGTGTGTGGGCAATCTGGCACGCACGGTGTTCCAGCTGCGATTCATTCCCAAAGAGGTGACGGGCATCGCCTGGCAAAAGACGGCCTGGCGCATCACGCGTATGTTCGTAACGACGGTCCTCATCGCGGCCCCGTGCCTTTTGCTGGTGGACCCGCCGCAGCGCTTTTTCTCCTGGGCCATGTATGGTGTGATGCTGGTGCTCTATGCTTCGGCAGTCACGCTGGCCGTCACCTGGCTGTTCGACCGCAAGGCCCTGCGCTCGCTGCTGGAGCGTCTCACCTTCATGCTGCGGCACATCGGTCGCTGACCGAAAAGGAGGCGCTGGCATGCCGCGCTACGAGCTGATCATCTCCCCGGCGCTGGACGGCCGCACGGTGCGCCAGGCGGCCATGGGCGGCCTGCACCTGAGCGGCGGACAGTTCAAGCGCGCCAAGTTTCATGGCGCGCTGCTGCTGGACGGCATGCCCGTGCTGGCGGACCGGCGCGTGCGCACCGGCGAGCGCCTGTGCGTGGATGTGCCCGAAGCCGCTTTGCCCCCGCCCGAACCCTTTGCGCTCGCCCTGCGCGTCCCTTACGAGGATGCCTGTTTCTGGATGATCGACAAACCCGCGCCGCTCCCCTCCTCCAGCTCGTATAAAAAAGAGGGCCCCACGCTGGAGAATGCCCTCTATGCCTATGCGGGCTGCCCCGAAGGCTTTGTGTACCGGCCCGTGAACCGGCTGGACAAGGGGACCAGCGGGCTGATGCTGGCTGCGCGCACCGCGCATGCGCAGCACCTGCTGCAACGCCTTTTGCACGGATCGGAATTTATCCGCGAATACCTGGCCGTGGTCGAGGGCGCGCCGCCCCAGACGGAGGGCGTGATCGACCTGCCGATCGGCAAGGCGGACGGCGCAACCATCCGCCGCGAAGTGCGCGCGGATGGAAAGCCCGCGCGTACCTATTATCGCGTGCTGGAAACCCTCGGAGGGCGCAGTTTGCTCCGGCTCCGGCTGGACACCGGCCGCACCCACCAGATCCGCGTACATCTCTCCGCGCTGGGCTGCCCCGTAGCGGGCGATTTTCTTTACGGAACCGAGCTGGACAGCCTTCCCGGACGCTTTGCCCTGCACAGCGCGCTGGTGCGGCTGCGCCATCCCGTGACCGGGGAATGGATCGAGCGGGAAAGCCCCCTGCCCTCGGAGCTTTCGGTTCTGATGGGCCATGAATGAGTGTGCATGATCCGTGGCCGATTCAACTCAAGAGCCAAAGCTGAAGGGCGCGCCGCAGTTTTCTTTCTGCGACGCGCCCTTTTGATTTTTGCTGTCAGACAGAGCCCTTCTCATTCCTCGTCCGGCCACTTGAGCGGATATTCCTCCACGGCGTAGTCCAGGCGCTTGCCGTTCTCGCGCAGCGTGCGCAGGACGACCTCGATGCTGCTGTCATCGGTGTAGGGGGTGGGGGCGAAGTCATTGTAATCCGTGCGGCTGGAAATGCGGCAGGGAATGATCTTAAAGGCCTCGCTGGTCGCCTCCCCGTCGCGCAGGCGCATGCGGATCTGGAAGAGGAAGGTGGTCATGTCGCTGGGCTTGTTGTTTCCCGCAAAGGAGAAATTGCCCAAGGAATAACAGATATACTTGCCGTTGTAGTACTCAATGGGGTTGATGCGGTGGCTATGGTGGCCCACGACCAGGTCGGCGCCCGCGTCCACGGTGGCGCGGCCCAGACGGACCTGGTTGTCGTTGGGATAGTAGTCTTTCTCCGCGCCCCAGTGATAGCTGACGATCACAATATCGCAGCCCTGATCGCGCAGGGCCTGGATATCGCCGGGCACCTTCGCAATCAACTCGTCATGCCGCCCCCCGAAGGTCTGGTAGGCGAGGCTGCCGATCTTGACGCCCTTGACGGTGAGGATGGCAGGCTCACCCTCGCTGGCGTAGGGAATCCCGGCGGCCAGCAGGGTCTCCTTGGTTTCCTCAAGACCGCTGTCGCCCATATCCAGCACGTGGTTGTTTTCCAGCGACACCGTATCAACGCCGCCCGCGGGCAGCATGTCCACATAGCTGGGATCGGCGCGGAAAAGGAACTCGTTCCCCGTCTTGTCGGGGTTGCGGCCCTCGGTGGTGAGCGTGCCTTCGAAGTTGACCATGGTCAGGTCGTCCGCCAGCAGAATGTCGCGCACATTGCGGAAGGGAAAATTGATGTCGCCCTTCTGCTTCTCCAATTCCTTTTCAAAGATGGAGGTCCCGCTGGACTGCACGTTGGAGCCGATGGTCATGTCACCGGCAAACGTCATGGTGAGCAGAATGGACCCGTCCGCCTCGTACACGGGCAAGCTGGGGTCAACCGTCGGCTCCGGCGTTACCTCCGGCTCCGGGGTCTCGCCCACGACGACCTCGCCGTTTTCGTCAAAGATCGTGATGGAAACCTCCTCCGTGTCCCCCTCCGAAAGGGCGGTCAGGCACAGGGTCAGGCACATCAGGAGCACGAGGGCGAGGGAGAAGCGTTTGTTCTTGGGAATCATTCGGCCACCTCCGGGTTCTGGTCAGAAAGGAATTACAGGGACGCCACAAAGTCCGCCATGCGGTCGAGCGCCTCGGTGAGCTTGGCGATGCCGGTGGCATAGCTGCAGCGAATGTAGCCCTCGCCGCTGGCGCCAAAGGCCGTGCCGGGCACGGTGACGACCTTCTTTTCGCGCAGGAGGCGCTGGCAGAAGTCCTCGCTGCTCAGGCCGGTCTTTTGAATGCCGGGGAACACGTAGAACGCGCCCAACGGCTCAAAGCAGCTCAAGCCCATGTCGCGGAAGGACTGCACCATCAGCCGGCGGCGCTGGTTGTAGCTTTCGCGCATGGAAACCACGTCCGCATAGCCGTCCTCCCGGCCCTGCCGCAGCGCCTCTTCCGCAGCTACCTGGCCTTGTCGGGGCGCGCAGAGGATGGTGTACTGGTGAATCTTGCACATCACATCGGTAAAGGCGGCGGGCGCGCACAGATAACCCATGCGCCAGCCGGTCATGGCAAAGGCCTTGCTGAAGCCGTTGAGCACGATGGTGCGCTCGTGCATGCCGGGCAGGCTGGCGATGCTGGTATGGCCTTCCTCGGTGTAGGTCAGCTCGGAATAGATCTCGTCGCTGATCACGATCAGGTCGTTTTCCACAAACACGTCGCGCAGGCGCTCCAGCAGCGGGCGGTCCAGCACCGCGCCGGTGGGGTTGTTGGGGTAGGGCAAAATCACGGCCTTGGTGCGGGGTGTCACGGCGGCGGCCAGCGCTTCGGGCATCAGCGCAAAGCCGTTCTGTTCGCTGGTGGGCACGGGCACGGGCACGCCGCCCGCAAATACCACGCCCGGCGCATAGCTGACATAACTGGGTTCGGGGATGAGCACCTCGTCGCCGGGGTTCATCAGCACGCGCAGGCTCAGATCAATGCCCTCGCTGGCGCCAACCGTGACCAGAATTTCTTTCCCGGGATCATAGGTCAGGTGGTAGCGGTCCTGCATGTAGCGAGCGATTTCCTCGCGCAGGCTCAGCAGTCCCCAGTTGCTGGTATAGGCGGTTTCGCCGTCCAGGAGGCTGTTGATGGCCGCATTGCGGATGTGATAGGGCGTGACGAAGTCCGGCTCGCCCACGCCCAGCGAGATCGCGCCGGGCATGGTGGCGGCCACGTCGAAGAACTTGCGGATACCGCTCTTGGGCACCGCCAGAATGGTCTGGTTCAGGTAACGCGTAGGTTCGAAGCTCACGCCGTCACCACCAGCCTCTTGTCGCCATCATTGCCCTCAAAGATGACGCCGTCGCTTTTGTAGCGCTTGAGCACGAAATGCGTAGCCGTGCCTGTGACGGTTTCCAGCGTGCTGAGCTTGGTGCTGACAAAGAAGGCCAGCTCCTTGAGGGTATGCGCCTCCACCAGCAGCAGAAGATCATAGGCCCCGCTCATGAGATAGACCGATTTGACCTCGTCGAAACGGTAGATGCGCTCGGCGATGGCGTCAAAGCCCTGGTCGCGCTGCGGGGTGACGCGCACCTCGATCATGGCCTCCACGCGCTCGCGGTCCGTCTTGTCCCAGTTGATGACGGGCGCATAGCGCAGGATGATGCCGTTGCGCTCCATGTCGTCAATCACGGTCGCTACGGTCTCTACGGTGGAGCCGGTCATCACTGCCAATTTCTCCAAAGGCAGGCGGCAATCCTCCTGAAGCAGATGTAACAGTTGCATTTGCAGGCTTTGCATGGGAAACCTCCTTATAAGCGCACAGCGCCTGGCGATGCGCTGCGCAGAATCATCTGAATGCAATGGAAAAGCTCAGAACAGGCCCGTGATTTCGCCCTGATCGTCCACGTCGATGCCAAGGGCGGCGGGAACCTTGGGCAAGCCGGGCATGGCGATGATGCTGCCCGCAAACGCCACCACGAATCCCGCACCGGCGCTGAGCCGTGCCGAGCGAATGGTGAGGGTATATCCCTCCGGCGCGCCCAGGCGGGAGGCGTCGTCGCTCATGGAATACTGCGTCTTGGCGATACACACGGGGCAGCCGGCGTATCCGTCGGCCTCCAGCTGTGCCAGGTCCTTGAGGGCCTGGGGAGCGAAGCTCACATCTCCCGCGTGATAGATGCGCGCGGCCACCGCGCGGATCTTGTCCTTGAGCGGGGCCTCGTCAGGATAGGTATAGCTGGGAACCGGCGCGGGGTTGGCGTCGGCAGCTTCGCAAACCAGCTTTGCCAGCTCCGTGGTCCCCTTGCCGCCCTCGGCCCAGCCGTTGCAGGGAGCGCAGGCCACACCCTGCTCCGCAAGCTGAGCGGCGACCAGATCCAGCTCCTCCGCCGTATCGGTGGCGAAGCGGTTGAGCGCCACCACCACAGGGGTCTGCCATACCTGGCGGATATTTTTCACATGGCTGAGCAGGTTGGCCATACCGGCCTTGAGCGCTTCGGGGTTGGGCTGGGCATAGGTGCCCTTGGCGGCCCCGCCGTGGTGCTTGAGCGCGCGCACCGTGGCCACCAGTACGATCACGTTGGGCCACAGGCCGTTCATGCGGCATTTGATATCCAGGAACTTTTCCGCGCCCAGATCCGCGCCGAAGCCCGCCTCCGTCACCGTATAGTCGGACATCCGCAGCGCCAGCCGGGTGGCGGCTACGCTGTTGCAGCCGTGCGCGATGTTGGCGAAGGGGCCGCCGTGCATCAGGCAGGGGGTGTGACCGATGGTCTGGATGAGGTTGGGGCTGAACGCGTCGCGCAGAAGCGCCGTCATCGCCCCCGCCGCGCCTACCTCGCCCGCCGTGACCGGCGCGCCCTGATACGTGCGCGCGACCACGATGCGACCCAGACGCGCCTTGAGGTCCTTGAGGTCGGAAGCGAGACAGAAGGTGGCCATGACCTCGCTGGCGGCGGTGATGTCAAAGCCGTCCTCGCGCGGGGTGCCGTTCTGCGTGCCGCCCAGGCCCTGCACGATGTGGCGCAGCTGCCGGTCGTTGACGTCCAGGCAATGGCGGAAACACACCCGCCGGGGATCAATGCCCAGGGCGTTGCCCTGCTGAATGTGGTTATCCACCATGGCGCACAGCAGGTTGTTGGCCGCGGTGATGGCGTGCAGGTCGCCGGTAAAGTGCAGGTTGATGCTCTCCATGGGCACCACCTGGGCATAGCCGCCGCCCGTCGCGCCGCCCTTCATGCCAAACACCGGGCCCAGCGACGGCTCGCGCAGGGCCAGCATGGCGTTTTTGCCGATACAGCGCATGCCGTCGGCCAGGGCGACGGACACGGTGGTTTTGCCCTCACCCGCCGGGGTGGGGTTGATGGCCGTGACCAGCACCAGCTTTGCGCGCTGCGGCAAATCCGCATATGCGCGCTGGTCGATCTTGGCTACATAACGTCCGTAGGGAGAAACGGTCTCCGGCAGAAAGCCCGCGGTCCGGGCGATGTTTTCAATAGGTTCCAGCTTTGCTTCGCGCGCGATTTCCAAGTCCGTCGCCATATTGTGCACGCACCTTTCTGCACATCGAAAGTAAGGAAAGAAGAAACAGCTTGCCACCGCAAGCGAATATTATCAGTATACCCGAAAATGGCAGCCCTTTCAAGGGGGCGGGCGACCCGGCGCGCCGGCACCTTCATTTGTTGGCAAAAGCCGTCTCCGGCAACCGGGCGTGTGCCCGCGCAGGAGACGGCTGTATCTATGGGATTGTCAGGCCCTGGGTTCCTCCGCACCGGCGCTGCCGCGGGCCAGCGCCATCGCGGCCGCAAAGCCGAGGGCAAAGGTGACCAGGCTGATCAGGATCATGAGCCAGCTGACGCCGGTCATGTCCGTGCGCAGAAGGATCGCCACGGGCGAAGCCACCACCAGTCCCAGCACGGCGCAATAGGTCTGCGTGGGGAAGCGGGACAACAGCCACTCAATCAGCTTCGCCACGCCAAAAATACCCAGCGCCACGCCCACACAGAAGGGCACCAGCATCAGAACCGGACCGCCCATGGCGGCAAAGTCCAGTCCGAATACAGCGTTTTTCAGGGTGTCCACGGCGTTGAGCACGGGATGATAATAGCCCAGCAGCATCAGCACCATGCTGCCCGATACGCCGGGGATGATCATCGTGGCAGCCGCAACCGCGCCCATCACCAGCAGAATGACCATCTGCCCCACATCCACCGTGATGGTGTCGGGGTTGGATACGTCGCCGGTGAGCGCCATGGCGATGATGCCCGCGAAGAACAACACGAACACCCCGATGGAAACGCCGCCCAGCTTTTTATGCCGGATCTTGGCCAGCAACGGGTTAAGTCCGCCCAGGATGAGGCCGATGAAGGTGGTGGAGGTAGGCAAGGGATAGTTGGCGAAAAGGAATTTGAGCAGACTGGCCAGCGCCACGATGCCGAGCAGCATGCCCACAGCGTAGGGGAGCAGGGTTTTCACGCTCTGCCTGAACTCGCTGAAAAGGTGGGTGATGCAGTGAATCAGCGTGTCATAAATCCCCATTGACACCATCATCGTGCCGCCGGACACGCCGGGGATGATGTTTGCCACACCGATGACCACGCCGCGCAGAACCTGATTGATCAGTTTCATTCGCTGTGAGCTTCCTTTCAAAAAATGGGATGCGTCCCAGTGTATCACCTTTCTGCCGGAGCGTCAACGCCCGGGCCCGAACGGTTCCACAGGCCGTACTGCGCCTCATTTTTCAGAGCGCTGAGCATGCTTTCCTTTAAATTGGGATACCGCTTGCAGAGGAAGGACAGCAGCTCCTTCATCTCCTGGCGCTTGGTATGGCCATTGGCGGGACAGGGATTTTTGATAACGGGCAGGTCCAGCTCGCGCCGCATGTGGATGATGTGCTTTTCCGGCACATAGATCAGCGGACGGATGACCGTCAGATTGCTGCGGCTCATATAGGAGCAGGGATGGAAGGTGTGCAGACGCCCCTCGAAAATCACGCTCATCATCAGCGTCTCCAGCGCGTCCTCCCGGTGGTGGCCCAGCGCCAGCTTGTTCAGGCCCCTGTCGGTGCACATGTCGCACAGCATCCCGCGCCGCATCTTGGCGCACAGCGCGCAGGGATTGGGGTCCTTGCGCCATTCAAAGAGAATCTCGTAAATCTCGGTATGACGGATGACGATGGGCACATCCAGCTCGCGGCACAGCGCCTCGATGGCGGAGGTATCCGGTTGTTCCCGGCCCATGGTCAGCATCAGGGCCGTCATGGTAAAGTCGTGATGGCGCACGTAGCGGTACAGCGCCAGCGCGCGCAAGAGCAGCAGGCTGTCCTTCCCTCCGCTCACGCCCACGCCAATGCGGTCGCCCGGCTGAATCATATGAAAGTCCTCATCCGCGCGGCGGATGCATCCCAGCGTTGTTTTCACATTTCCTCCCGTGGGGTCACACCTACGTATACGGTATCCGCCTTGGCGGGATAGGTGTCGCTGCTGACCTTTTCGCGGCCGGTTTCCACACCGTCCACATAGGTGATCAGATAGGCGTCCACCTTGTAGCCCTCGCGGCCCTTGATGGTTTTGGTTTCATCCACATAAGTCACGTAGGTGGCGTCCTCGTCTTCCTTCATGATGGCTTCCTCCGGCTTTGGGATAACCTCGACGGTTTCCGTCACCAGCTCGTAGGTGGTGCCGTTGAGGGACGGGCCGTAGAGGCGCACCTCGCACTGAAGGTTCTTTCTGCCCGAACCGATGACATGCGCCGCCAGATACACCGTGCCGCCGGATTCGTTGCGGAAGGAAAAGTCGATCTCGCGGCCGCGGGTGTCGCTGACGGTGGCATCCTTGCCGTATTCCGTGTAGCTGACGGCCATGGAATGCGGCTCACGGCTGAGGATGGTCATGCCGCCCTGGATAGCCGCCAGATACACCGTGGTGCTGGCCTGGCATACGCCGCCGCCCCACCCCCACTGTTCGGCCCCGTAGGCATATTCGATGGCGGGCAAAAAGCCGGTACTGAAGTTGCGGGGACCGACGGTGTCGTTGAAGCTGAACTTGCTGCCGTTGGGAATGCTCATTCCGTTGATCTTGGCAAAGGCGATACGGATGTTTTCGGTGCGGTCCTCGGTAGAGGCGCTGGAAATCGGCGTGGTGGCGCGGTAGCGCAGCTCCACGGTCTTTTGCAGATCGGCCACGGTCACGTTGGGCGCGATGGTTTCGGGCTCAAGCAGCACCTCGCCGCTTTCCAGGTTCTGCACCATCTGCAGGATGCGCTCGCGCACGGCGGTAGTGTCCAGCCGCTGGCCATAGACCTCCTGCTGGAAGGTAAAGGGATTGGCGCTGTCATCGGGATTAAAGCTGACAATATAGGCGTCGCTGGGCGCACGATAGGCAGCGGTTTCCAGCGTCTGCAAGATCTCGTCGATGGGGGCGGTATTCGCGCTCTGCTGAGCGCTGAAAAAGGCGTTCTGGGTGTTCTGGGCCGCTTCGATCTCTTCCTTCAGCTGGAAGATGTCCTTGCGTTCCTCGCCGTCCACATCATGGCCGATGGCCCATGCAGCATTCAACGCTGCCGTGGGATCAAAAGAGATGCCCAGCGTCTGGGCGGTGATGTCCTTGTACTGCCCGTTGGCGTTGCGCAGGCGCACATACCAGCCGTTTTGCTTCTGGTTCACATGGTCCCAGACCAGTTGGCTCCCCTCCGCCCAGGTCAGGCCGGAGAGGTCGATGCCGTCCACGCTCACGTTGTCCAGAAACACGTTGAGATACGGGCGCACATCGCTCTGAATTTTCCAGATGTAGCCGTACACACCCGCGCCGGCCAGCAGGATCAGCACCAGCAGCACCTTGATGAGCTGCCATTTGAGGCTGCGCTTTTTGCGCGGTTTCCTGCCCTTTCCGCCGGCGTCCCGCGGCGTCCGGGGCGGCTGAGGACCCCGCGGCGGCTGGGAGGCGCGCCGCTTCTGCGGCTGGACGGGCTGGGCCTGGCCGGGCGCGGGCACATACCAGTTGCCTTGCGCATCGTAATAGCCGCTCTTTGTCTGCCCCGGCTGGGGACGGTATCCCTGGTTATACATCCTGCTGCTCCTTTTGCAAGTGGTCTATCGGTGCGGCCAGATCCACCGCCGCCATCAGCGCGGCTATGTCGCGCTCCAAGGTACGCCAGCCGCAGGGCAGGCGGCCCATGCGGGCGCGTGTGCCCGCGTCGCCATGATAATCGCTTCCGCCGGTCACCAGCAGCCCTTCCTCCCGTGCCAGGGCGTCCAGCAACCGCGCTCCGCGCCGTCCGGCAGAGGGATGATACGCCTCCACACCCCTGAGGCCGCGGGCCTTCCATTCCCGAATGAGCGCGTAAAGGGTTTCCCGTTCCAGCTCCAGGCGCATGGGGTGCGCCAGCACCACAACCAGTCCCATGCCGCTCAGTGCCGCCACCGTATCGCCGGTGGAAAGGGATGCCCGCGGCACATATCCGGGCCGCCCCTCGGACAGGTAGCGCTCAAAGGCCTGATGCACGTCGCGCGCCTGGCCGCTTTCCACCAGTGCGCGCGCAAAATGGGCACGGCCCACGCTGGGAATGTCCGGAAGCGCACGCATCTTGGGCGTTACGGTCAGGCCTGCTTCCGCCAGCCGATCCAGAATGCGCCCGGCGCGAATCCGGCGCTCCGCGGATACGCCGGCCAGAAACGCCGCCAGAGGTGCGTTTCGCCCACTGGCGCCATAGGCCAGCAGGTGCGTGCGTCCGCCGGGGCCGGTGCTGATCTCCACGCCGGGAATCAACGTGAGCAAGGGCTGGCCGCGCGATGCACGTGCCCGGTTTTCCTCCCGGACGGCCCGTGCCATGGCGTCCAGCCCGTCCACCGTATCATGGTCGCACAGCGCCAGATGCGTGATGCCCAGGCGGCCGGCGATGGCACAAAGCTGCTCCGGGGTTTTCAGCCCGTCGGAATAACTGCTGTGCACATGCAGGTCCGCCCGGCTCACGGCTTCATTCCCCGTCCTTGGGTTCCACAAAGGGATCGCCATCCTCTTGCGCATCCTGGGTGGCAAAGCCGGGGGTCACCGCGCCATCGGTCTGCGCATCCGGCGTGGGATCGGCCTGCGCTTCGCTGGAGGGCTGCATCTTTTCCACATCGGTCATGGGCGGAAGCGGCTCGCCCCGCATCACGCACTCAAAGTCCGCGCGGGTCAGCGTGTCGCGTTCCAACAGCGCCTCGGCAACGGCGATAAGCTTATCCATATGATCCTTGAGCAGCTTGCAGGCGCGCGCGTAGCACTCGTCCAGCAGGCGCTTGACCTCCTGATCGATCGCGGCGGCGCTCTGCTCGCTGTACTCGCGGCTCTGGCCGAACTCCATGCCTACGAACACCTCCTGGTCGCTGCCCAGGTACATGGTGCCGATGGAATCGCTCATGCCGAACTGCGTCACCATCCGGCGGCACAGCTCGGTAGCGCGCTTGATGTCGCTGGAAGCGCCGGTGTAGATATCATCGAGCGACACATGCTCGGCCGCGTGTCCGCCCAGCGCCATGGTGACCATGCCCAGCAGGGCGGTGCGGCTGTAGTTGTCGTTTTCCTCGCTGGGCAGGCTGAGCGTATAGCCGCCCGCCTGGCCGCGCGGCACGATGGTGACCAGATGCACGTCGTCGCATTCAGGCAGGAGATTGGCGATCACCGCATGACCGGCTTCATGATAGGCGGTGGTCTTGCGGTCACGCGGGGTTACCTTGTGGCTGCGCTTTTCGGGACCCATCTGCACGCGGCTCACCGCGTCCACCAGATCCTGCTGGCTGATCTTTTTCTTCTTGCGGCGTACGGCCAGAATGGCGCCTTCATTCATCACGTTTTCCAGATCGGCACCGCTGGAATAGGGCATGCGCTTGGCGATGTTCTCCAGATCGACGTCCTTTTCCAGCGCCTTGCCGCGGCTGTGCACCTTGAGGATATCCACGCGTCCTTCCAAATCCGGATAATTTACGGTCACCTGCCGGTCGAAGCGGCCGGGACGCAGCAGGGCGGGGTCGAGGATATCGCGGCGGTTGGTGGCCGCCATGACGATGACGCCCTCGTTCATCGTAAAGCCGTCCATCTCCACCAGCAGCTGGTTGAGGGTCTGCTCGCGCTCGTCGTGCCCGCCGCCCAGGCCCGCGCCGCGATGGCGGCCCACGGCGTCGATCTCATCGATGAAGACGATGGAAGGCGCGGCCTTCTTGGCCTGGTCAAACAGATCGCGCACGCGGCTGGCGCCCACGCCCACGAACATCTCCACAAAATCCGAGCCGGAGATGGAGAAGAAGGGCGCGTTGGCTTCGCCGGCCACGGCCTTGGCCAGCAGCGTTTTGCCCGTGCCCGGAGGGCCCACCAGCAGCACGCCCTTGGGAATGCGCGCGCCCATATCGGTGTAGGCCTTGGGGTTTTTGAGGAAATCGACCATTTCCTGAAGCTCTTCCTTTTCCTCCTTGGCCCCGGCCACATCCTTGAAGGTGATAGGGTTTTTGGAGGGATCGCTCATGCGGGCACGGCTCTTGCCAAAATTCATGACCTTGCTGTTGCCGCCGCCCTGGCGCGCCATGATGAAGTACCAGGCCGCCATGGTGATGACAATCATCAGGATAAAGGGCAAAAACTCCATATACCACGGCGTGACCACAGGCGCGCGGTACTCTACCGTAAAGGGCAGATCACTTACGCTGACCTCGTCCAGCGATTTTCCCTGGGCGGTGGCGGTCATCTGCCGGACGGTATCGATAAAGTCCGATCCGATGGTGGTTTCAAAGTCGTAGCCGCGCTCGGGAAAATCCGCATCGGATACGGTGCCGTTGCGGTAGAGGCCCACCAGCGACGTGCCGCGAATGGCCACCGCTTTCACGTTATCCTCACGGATGGCGGTGAGCAGCTCGGGATATTCGATGCGGCGGCTGACGGATTGGCCCAGTCCTCCGTTGAGGGCCACGGCGATCAGGATAAACGCGGCGACCAGCGCCACATAGCCCATCATTCCTCGTTGGTTCTTTTTCAAAATGAAAGTCCTCCTTGCGTTCAGGGCGTTTTCCCGCGTCCTGGGGAATGGCAAACCAGCGTCGGGACACGCCGAAACCATTATAGCATAGGATGGCCCCATTGTACAAAGGATTTTCGTAAAATATAGGAAGGAGCGAAATCCGGGACCTCCGACCACCTTTTTTGGCGTGAATGCAAAACAGGCGGAAAAAAGTGCTTGACATTTTTCTCGCCATCCCCTATAATAACTTTCGCACTGATTGCAGTGGGGAATTGTGTAATGGCAGCACCTACGACTCTGACTCGTATTGTCTAGGTTCGAATCCTAGTTCCCCAGCCAGGCTCCATGGTCAAGCGGTTAAGACGTCGCCCTCTCAAGGCGAAATCAGGGGTTCGATTCCCCTTGGAGCTACCAGTGCGAAAGCGGATCTATCGGTTTGAACCGATAGGTCCGTTTCTCTATTTTCTATGTCCGCGCCGCCTGCGGACAGAACCAGCGCCTTTTTTGCCGGAGGCAAAGCGATGAACTTTTCCCTGAATCTCCCCACCTGGTTTCCCCTTGCGCCAAAGGTGCAGGCTGGAGCGGCCGATGCGCCTGACGGGACGGACGCATCCCCGCGTTCCGCCGGCCTTGGGCCCATCACCGGCCGGGACCTGAGTGACCTCGGCAGCCTTGTCAAGCCCTTCGTGCGCGATCCGTTCAACCGCCTGCGCCCGCCTTTTTCGCGCGGGGCGGCCGAGCTTTCGCTGGAGCTGGCCAGCATGGCCTACACGCTCGACCTGGACCCGTGGGCCGAGGCTGGATGGAACGATTTTTCCATCCAGATCGACGATGATCTGCAGAGCGGCCTGACCCGCGGAACCAGCGCGGACGGCGAGCGCATGCGCGCCCTGATCAACGCCCTCAAGGTGCGGCGCGCCAAGGCCGCCCTGCGCGAGCGCAACCCCGTGTCTCAGGTGATGAGCGCCCTGCGCCAGCGGGAGCGCAGCGATACCATCAAGGCGGTGTGCATGATGCACCCCCTGCCGGAAGGCCGGTTCCTGCTGGCCATCGGCTTTATGGGCACGGGCAAGCGCTTTTACGACTGGATTTCCAACTTCCGCTTCACCACGGAGGAAGGGTTCCACAAGGGGTTTTATCAGCTGTGCACCTATTTTGAGCAGGGTGCGGAAAGCATCGTCTTTCCCGCCACGGCAAAGGCGCTGGGCCTGGAAAAGCTCACCCTGGGCGAGGTGCTTTCCGAGATGAAGAGCCTGAGCAGCCGCTTCCGCCTGTGGATGGCCGGTCACAGCCAGGGCGCGGCGGTCATGCAGGTGTTCTGCCACCGGCTGATGACCGACTGGGGCGTGCTTGCGCAGAATATGACGGGCTATGGCTTCGCTTCGCCCACTGTTGCCACGGGACGCCTGGTGCAGGACCCGGCCGCCTATCCGCTCTATCACATCCTCAACAGCGACGACATGGTGCCCCGCATGGGCGCGCTGCTGCACCTGGGGCTGTGCCTGGAATATCCGGCCGACGATGATTTCCGCGAGCGCTGCTATGATCTGAGTCCCCTGCCCGCCGATGTGGCGGCGCGTCTGGCGCTGGCCCCCTATCAGCGGGCCATGGTCAACACGCCCTCCATCCTTTTGTACAGCACGGCATTTCTCCAGTGCATGGCAGAGGAAAAGGGCGAGGAGGGCCTTAACAGCCTGCTGGACCGCAAGTGGGCGGTGCCCGCCGTGGACCGCATGCTCCAGGCAGCCGGAGGCAAGGCCATGAACCTGCTTGACCGTCTGGTTGAAAACGCACAGAACGGCCATGCCGCGCTCACCGGCCAACCCATGGATGAGCAGGCCCTTGCCGCCCTGCGGGACCGCATGCGGCCCGTGGTGCATGCCTTTCCTTTCCGGCGGCTGATGGGAGCCGTGCTGGCTTACTGCATACCGCCGCACCGCTTGGTGCGCCATCAGCAGGATGGCGCCTACGCGGTGATCGTCAAGGAGGGGCTGGACCGCCTGCGGCCGTTTATCTGGATGAACAATGGAGAAGCTCTGCCCGCCAAGCGCTATGGGCGTCTGAGCGGGGCCCTGTGCGCGCAAAAGACAGAGGCAGCCGCGGTGCACCAGCACGCAGTCCGCGCCGCGCAGGCAGCCCGCAGGCGCGGCATGGGCGTGCGCCGGACGGGACTGACCGCCCGCAGGGCCGGGGCCCGGCGCTGAAGATTCGGAAGCTTCAGGCATTCAGGTCCCACAGCGCGTTTTCATAGTCCTTGACAAAATACCGCAGATGGGTTCGTCCTTTTGCGAGAACGGTATGCCCCTCAGCTTCGAGCCGTTTCCTCTGCTCCTCAAGGCCGCCCGGATAGTTGGCGTTGAGTTCTCCACCGGCTTTCAACGTCCGCCAGTAGGGCGTTTTGTTCTCCTGCCGCTGGTGGCTGGCCCAGGCTGCTATGGAAACGAAGATCCCCGCTGTGATGGGGTCGGTAAAGTCCGCCCCGTTTTTCCTGGCCAGATGCGCCCGAATGTGACCGACGGTCAGCAGCTTGCCCCGCGGCACGGACCGCATGATTTCGTCATACACAAGGGGCGGTGCGAAATACATTTTTTCCCCACCGTACTTTTGGATGACGGCCGGGTCGGTGATGATCTGAATTTTGGGCATGTCCGTATCCCTGTGAAGCATGGCGTTAAAATCCTTGGTTTCCTCTTTTGCCATTTTTCTCGCCTCCTGCAGCGCAAGCATAGCATCCCGCAGCCGCCTTTGCAATGAGACGGTTTCAAAAAAGTTTCCTGCACAGCGGGTACAAATCTCCGCGGCTGTTTCCTCTGGCACGCCGGGCCGTTTTGCGGTATAATGACACGGTTCCCCATCAAAGAGTCGGCGCGCCGCGCCGGAAGGAGCTACGCATGAAGATATCCAAGCAGGACGCGCTTACCTGGTTCCGCTTTTTTGCCGAGCTGCCGGAGGATGAGGACCTTTTGCCCCATCAGCAGGAAATTGCCTGGGCGGTGTTTTCGCAGATTGAGGAGGCGGTGGATGACCGTTTCCGCCGGCTGAAGGCGCAGATCAGAGGGCTCAAGACGATCGGAGGGCGCACCTTCTTCGTCGGAGATGAGCGCCGATTTTCCGCAGGGTGCCGCTCCTGCCTCACGGGCACGGGCCTGAGTGCCGTGCGCAAGACCAACAAGTGCAACCTGCAATGCAAATTCTGCTACGACTACGGCGTAATGGACCAGCTCCCGCCCGTGGGCGAGGGCATGTGGGAAATCGGCGGCACGAAATTCCGGGCGGAGGACATCGATCTGCTTTTGTCCATTCAGCAAAAGCCGACTGGCATTTCGTATGTGTATCTGGAGCCGTTTATGGAGATCGAGGAATACGGCCCCATCATCCGCCGTTTCCACGAGGCAGGCGTGCATCAGCACATGTACACCAATGGCACTTTGGCCAATGAGCAGAACCTGTCCGAGCTGGGCCGTGCAGGTCTGAACGAGCTGCGCTTCAACCTGGGCGCGTCCGGCTGTGCGGACAGCGTGATCGAGGCCATGCGCGTCGCCAAGCGGTACATTCCCTTTGTGGGCGTGGAGACGCCCATGACCCCGGAGCTCTATGAAACCTTCCTGCGCAAGAAGGACGCCATTCTTGCCACGGGGATCGACTTCATCAACCTGGCGGAGCTGCATCTCAACCCCAACAACCTCGCCAACTACTGGGGCGAGAACCTCTACCTGTGCCGCCGGGGATACGTATCGCCCGTGTGGAGCCGGGAGCTGACGCTTAAGCTGATGAAGCAGGCGGATGAGGAGGGCTGGGCCCCGGTGGTGCACGACTGCTCCAACCACACCAAATTTGCCCGCGACCTCAACCTGCGCGCCAAGGAAGGCGGCTGGTTCGGGGCCAGCAGCTATGGCTGCGAGTTTGATCGCCTGCCCTATGAGGCGTTTTTGCCGATTCTGAGCGATCCTGATTTTGCGTTTCTCAGTGAGGAACCGCTGCCCGCCGGCTACCGTCCGGGCGATCTGGTACTGTAAGCCGAAAACCGACAGCAAGAGGCGCGAACCGCGGTCAGCGGTTCGCGCCTCTTCAGGTTGCTGACAAAGTGCGGGGTGCAGGGGCCTTCCCGGTTGCTCAATCACGCGCACTCCCTGACGGTCGCGCGCATGGTTTCGCTGCCCTCGCAAATATCGGCGTTCTGCGCGCTGGCCGCGCGCAGCCCTTGTATTTGCTCACACCTCCGGGTCGCTTTGCGCTTCGCGCAACAGCCCACAGGGCTGACGCTTCCCTCCGGCGCGCTGCGGGTCGCTTTGGGCCTTCGGCCCAAGTGCCCACAGGGCACGCGCTTCCCTTCGCGCCTGCCGGGGTTTGGGGCAGCGCCCCAAAGTCTTATGCCGCAGCACATTTGGTGAGCGTTGCGAGCGCCCGAAGGGCGCAAGAAACGCGGCGCTCTCCAAAATCACGGTTTTTTCAACAGTCTAAGGCCGCCGGGGGAATGCTCCCCCGGCGGCCCCGTGCGTCGCGCCTCTTACTTGGAGGCGGCCTTGGCGGCTTCGATCAGGCCGTTCACATAGCCCAGCGTATCCACCAGCGTGCAGCCGGCGACCGCGTCCACCATTTCCTCGGCGGTCTTGCCGTCCACGGCGGCTTCCAGCTCCTCGATGGTCTTGCCGGTCACGTAGTCCTCAATGGCGTCATAGTTCACGTCCAGCGCCACGGTGGAGCCGGCGGCGGCCATGTTCGCGCTGTACATTTCGGCGTTTTCGCGCTTGGAGGCCAGCACCTTGCCCTCGGGATAGCTCTGGCCGAAGTCGGCGTCGCTGTTGGGCACGCCCACGGCCTCGCCCGCGGTCATGAACTGGAACTCGTCGATGTAGGCGTCGGCGATCACGCCGTCCTGCATGGCCACGGTCAGCACGGCGAAGCACTTGGTGCCGTGCGCGGCGTAGAGGGCCTGTCCGATGGTCACTTCACCCTCGGCCATGGCGGGAAGGATCAGGCACAGCGCCATCAGCGCGGCCAGAACGGCGGTCAGCATTTTCTTCATGGTTGATGCTCTCCTTTGCAGATGGTTTTTTTATGTTTCACCGCCCAAGAATGGCGGCAAAGCGCGTCATTCCACATGCCAGGCGTGGCGGTTGAGCGCGTCCCAGATGGCGGAGATCACCTTGGGCGCGCGCAGGGTAGCGCCGCTGAAGCCGTCCACGTCCGGCGCGATGTCGCCGGGCTGGTAGAGGTCGTTGACGGCGTCCACGGGCTGCCCCTGAAGATGCGCAAGCAACGCCTCGAACTGTCCGGCCACCCGCCTTGCGTCCTCCGGGGCGTCGGGGCTGAGATAGTCCACGCCGTGATAGCTCAGCGCGCGGTAGCGCACGTCGGAAAAGACGTTATTTCCCAGCGTGAACTCCACCGCCACTTCCTCCTCGCCGTCCTCCATGTAGGAGCCGCGGTACACCCCGTCGGCGAATTCGCCGGCTGCGGGCAGCTTGGCGGTGCTCAGCAGCTTGAACGGGCGGCGGTTGAGGCCGTCCCACAGGGCCGAGATCAGCTTGGAGGACTGCATCGTAGCGGTGGTGACCGCGTCGATGTCCTCCACGATGCCGTAGGGGGCGTAGAGGTCGTCGATGGCGTCCACGCCCTTGCCCACCAGGTAGGCGGCCAGCTCGCGGTACTGGCGCAGCGCGGCCTTCTGGGCGTCGCTGGCGTCGTCGCTCATGTAGTCGCCGTCCTTGTACTTCACCCCGCGGTACACCACGGACTGAAACACGCCGCCGCGCAGCTCGAACTGGATGGCAATCTGCTCGATGCCCCCGTCGTAGTAAAAGCCGCGGTAGATCCCGTCGGCATAGGACGCCTCCTGCGCCGCCGCGCCGCCCGTAAGGGCCAGCCAAAGCGCCAGAAAAGCCGCCGTGCACATCCGTTTCATCGTCCGCATCCTCCCGGTTGCAAAAATAAGCATACATGCCGATTGTGGCAAAAGTATGGCTTTTTGAAATTTTCGTCGAAAATTTGACAATCTCCTTTCAACCTTCTACAATGTCCCTGATAAACTGCGGGGAGGGACGCAAGTGAACCCCATTTTGATCGTGGATGACAACGAGCAGATCGTGGAGATCCTCTCGCGCTATATCGCCGCGGAGGGCTGGCCGCTTTTGTGCGCGCGTTCGGGCGAGGAGGCGCTGTCCCTCTTTGACGCGGCGGACCCGTCCGTGATCCTTTTGGACATCCTGCTGCCGGGCATCGACGGGCTGGAGGTGTGCCGGCGCATCCGGCGGGTATCGGGCGTGCCGATTCTGATGATCACCGCCCGCGACGAGGACGCCGACCGCATTCTGGGCCTGGACATCGGCGCGGACGACTACATCGTCAAGCCCTTCTCCCCCGGCGAGGTGATGGCGCGCATCCGGGCGGTGCTGCGGCGCATGCCCGCGCCCACGGGCCAGGAGACGCTGGTGGTGGGGAGCCTTTCGATCCACCTGCCGTCGCTGAGCGTGACGCTGGACGGGCGCAGGCTGGACCTGACCCGCCGCGAAACCGAGCTGCTCTACACCCTGGCCTCCGCGCCGGGCCGCGTGTTCACGCGCGACAACCTGCTCACGCTGGTGTGGGGCGTGGAGCACGCGGGCAACTACCGCGCGGTGGATTCGCACATCAAGCGCCTTAGGCAGAAGCTGGACGCCTACCCGCACGACTTCTTCTCCATCGCCACCGTCTGGGGCACGGGCTACAAGTTTGAAAGGCGGCTGCCATGAAGCGCTCGCTCACCATGCGGCTGATGCTGCTGTTTTCGCTGCTGCTGGCGGCCTTTACCGTCCTCACCGCGGTGATCTACAACGCGCTGATGGTGCGCCAGTCCATCACGCATCACAGCCAGGCCATGCAGCGCGACGCCTTCGCCATCGCCCAGAACCTCTCGGAGCTGGTGGCGCCCTCCGCCTACGACGCCTCGCTGGACGAAACCCGCTTCATCGTCAGCGAGGAGACGCTCGCGCCCTACCTGGCCCTGACCGAGCAGCTCACCCGCTGCAACGTCTACCTCATCGACACGCGCCACAACGTGACCGGCTACTTTGACGGCGTGGTGCAGGTACTGGAGCGCCCCCTGCTGGCGGGCTATCTGGAGCAGAGCATCGCCCTGGGCTTCATGGGCAAAACGCCCATCATCCATGCCGAGATGGACGGCGAAACCCGTCTGTGCGCCTCCATGCCCGTGATGGACGCGCAAAGCCGCGTGCTGGGCGTGGTGCTTCTGGACGCCACGCTGCGCGAGCTGGGCTTTCAGCAGGTGCCCAGCGCGGCCATCCTCATCTCCAGCGGGCTGATCGCCTTCGTGCTTTCGGCGGTGCTGGCGCTGGTGTTTTCGCGGCTGTTCACGCGGCCCATCGTCCGGGTGGAAAAGGTCGCCGTGGCGCTGGCCTCCGGCCATCCGGTGCAGCCCCTGCACGCCCGGCGGCGCGACGAGGTGGGCTCGCTGGCGCGCTCGATGGACGTGCTGGCCCAGCGCCTGGAGGAGGCGCGCCGCCGCGACGAGCAGCACCGCCTGGCGCAGCAGCGGCTGTTTTCCGGCATCAGCCACGAGCTGAAAACCCCGGTCACGGTGATCCGCGGGTCGCTGGAGGCCCTGCGCGACGGCGTGGTGACCGGCCCGGAGGCCGTGAGCGCCTATTACGCCCAGATGATCGGGGAGACGCGCTGGCTCCAGCACCTCATTCGCGACCTTCTGGAGCTTTCGCGCCTGCAAAGCGACGACTTTGCGCTGGACCTCTCGCCCGTGGACCTGAGCGAGCTGCTTAGCGACGTGGCCATGAGCGCCCGCGCCCTGTGCACCCAAAAGGGCCTGACCTTTGCCTGTGAGGAGCCGTCCGCCCACCCCCAGGTCATGGGCGACTATTCCCGCCTGCGACAGATGCTCATGATCGCCGTGGACAACGCCGTGAAATTCACGCCGCCGGGGCGGGGCGTGCGCCTGTGGCTGGACGAGGCGCAGCGCTCCGTCTCCGTGGCCGACGAGGGCCCCGGCATTCCCGCCACGGAGGTGCCGCTGATCTTCGAGCGCTTCCACCACACACGCGACCCCTCGCACGAGGGCGCGGGCCTGGGCCTGGCCATCGCGGCGGAGATCGCCCGGCGGCACGGGGTGACCATCTCGGTTGCCAGCGAAGAGGGCCGGGGGACCGTCTTTACCTTCGCCTTTCCCTCGAACGAAGCATAAACAAAGCAGGCGGCCGCCTTTTCCGGGCGGCCGCCTGCCGTTTTTTCCTTTATTTCAGCCACCGCGCCTCCAGCACCGGCCAGACCGGGTCCATATCCAGCGTGGCGAAGTAGTCGCGCGGGGTTTCGGCCCGGCGGATCATCCGGAAGGAGCCGTCCTCGCACCAGAGGACCTCCTTGCAGCGCAGCTTGCCGTTGTAGTTGTAGCCCATGCTCAGGCCGTGCGCGCCGGTGTCGTGGATCACCAGCAGGTCGCCGATCTCGGTTTTGGGCAGCATGCGGTCCACGGCGAATTTGTCGTTGTTTTCGCACAGGCTCCCCGTCACATCCACCAGCTGGTCATGCGGCAGGTACTCCTTGCCGGGAATGGTGATGTGGTGATAAGCGCCGTACATGGCGGGGCGCATCAGGTCGCAGGCGCTGGCGTCCAGGCCCAGGTAGTGCTTGTGGATGCGCTTTTCGTTAATGATATGCGTCACCAGCCAGCCGTTGGGGCCGGTCATGTAGCGGCCCAGCTCGGTCTTGATGGCCACGCCGCGGATGCCGTTTTCGGTGAAGGCGCGGCGGTACTCGCGCGCCACGCCCTCGCCCACGGCGCGGATATCGGTTTCGGGCTGATCGGGCCGGTAGGGAATGCCGATGCCGCCCGACAGGTTGACAAAGGCCAGCGGCATGCCGCTCTCGTCCATCAGCTCGCGGCCGGTCTGAAACAGGAGCCTTGCCAGGGCGGGATAATAGGCGGGGTCGGTGGTATTGCTGCTGAGGAAGGCGTGCAGGCCGAAGCGCACGGCCCCCAGGTCCCTGAGGCGCAAAAGCGCCTCAGTGAGCTGCGGGCGCGTCATGCCGTACTTGGCGTCGCCGGGGTCGCCCATGATGGCGTTGCCGATGCGGAAGGTGCCGCCGGGATTGAAGCGCAGGCACACCGTTTCCGGCACGCCGCCGTTTTGCGCCAGCGTGTCCACATGGGTGATGTCGTCCAGGTTGATGTACGCGCCCAGCCGCCGGGCGAGGGCGAACTCGTCCCCGGTCACGTCGTTGGCGCTGAACATGATGTCCCCGCCCTGAAATCCGCAGGCGTCGGCCAGCATCAGCTCGGTGGCGCTGGCGCAGTCCACCCCGCAGCCCTCCTCCTTGAGGATGCGCAAAACGGCGGGGGTGGGCAGGGCCTTGACCGCAAAGTACTCGCGGAAATCCTCGATCTCGCCAAAGGCGTCCTTGAGCGCGCGCGCGGTCTGGCGAATGCCGCGCTCGCTATAGAGATGAAACGGCGTGGCAAACTGGCGCGCCGCCTCGAAAACCACCTGATCCTTCAGGGAAAAATTCGGCATGGAAACATCCTCCTCGCTGCGCCCGCGGCGCTATGGAAACGCAGCTATTGTAACACACCCCCGGCGCGAGGGCAACGGCAGATTTCGCCTGCCTCTGCGCTTTTTTTGGACAAAAACCCGCGCAGACACTGGCGCATTCGCGCCCTGTATGCTATGATATGCCATAGGATCAATCGGCGGAAGGAGAGAGTTCTCATGGAAACCAACAAGCGGCCCGACAGCATGGCGCGCATCAACATGCCGGAGCTGGCGCAGGCCTTTATCGACGAACAGGTGGCGGCCCTGCGCGCCCAGGTGGGCGACAAAAAGGTGCTCCTGGCCCTCAGCGGCGGGGTGGACAGCTCGGTGGTGGCGGCGCTGCTCATCCGCGCCATCGGCCGGCAGCTGGTGTGCGTGCACGTCAACCACGGCCTGATGCGCAAGGGAGAGAGCGAGCAGGTGGTGGAGGTGTTCCGCAACCAGCTGGGCGCCAACCTGATCTACGTGGACGCGGTGGACCGCTTCCTCACCCGCCTGGAGGGCGTGAGCGACCCGGAGCAGAAGCGCAAGATCATCGGCGCGGAGTTCATCCGCGTGTTCGAGGAGGAGGCCCGCAAGCTGGAGGGCATCGAGTTCCTGGCCCAGGGCACCATTTACCCCGATATCGTGGAAAGCCACGGCGTGAAGGCGCATCACAACGTGGGCGGCCTGCCCGACGACCTCAAATTCGATCTGGTCGAGCCGCTGCGCCTGCTCTTCAAGGACGAGGTGCGTCAGGTCGGCGCGGCCCTGGGCCTGCCGGACAGCATGGTGTACCGCCAGCCCTTCCCCGGCCCCGGCCTGGGCGTGCGCTGCCTGGGCGCCATCACCCGCGACCGCCTCGCCGCCCTGCGCGAGTCCGACGCCATCCTGCGCGAGGAATTCGACCGCGCGGGCCTGACCTCCCAGGTGTGGCAGTTCTTCACCATCGTGCCCGACATGCGCTCCACCGGCGTGCGCGATGGCGCGCGCGTATTCGACTGGCCGGTGATCATCCGCGCGGTCAACACCGTCGACGCCATGACCGCCACCGTGCCCGAGCTGCCCTGGGCGCTCCTCAAGCGCGTGACCGACCGCGTGCTCAGCGAGGTCCCCGGCGTGTGCCGCGTGCTGTACGATCTCAGCCCCAAGCCCGTGGGGACGATTGAGTGGGAATGACGCTCGAAACGGCGAAAACCCGCATGAATACAGGCTTTTTTGC
>OJRC01000267.1_pt1 | contig 40681 bp, 43 predicted proteins | sample 1599081 | NCBI WGS metagenome assembly OJRC01 (sample SAMN03922519, study PRJEB24848) | human gut metagenome | isolation source: stool sample | host: Homo sapiens | place: Germany | collected 2010-02 | reverse complement strand
AAAAAGTAGACACCCACACTTTTGTGAGTGTCTACTTTCATTTTACAGGTGCAGAGCAGATGTGACGGCCTCTCCGATCATTTGATCCTACACATTTTCATGTTCCGTGAGATGGGCAGAGATATCCCGGCCCTTGGTACAGACAGCGCGGATGTAGACGAAGGAATGTTCCTCGTCCACACTGTACAAAATGACATCGTTGCGGAAGGTAAACAGGCGGACACCTTGTGAGCGCCACGGCTCCACGCTGTACAGCGGATACTTTTCGGGCATGGTTTTCAGCTCCCGCTGGATCGCGTCCCGAAGCCGGGTGTACCAGGTCAGTGCCAAGGCGGGATCTCGGAATTGACAGCTGATATAGTCTGCTTTTTCCTCCAGATCCTGAATGGCTGTCTCCGTATAGGAGATTTTATACTGCCGTAGTGTTTCCATGGGCAAGGCGCTCCCTCATCCGGGCGTCCACATCCTCCTGGGAAAACACCCGGCCCTCACGAATGTCCGCCTCACTCCGCAAGAGTTTGGTGCCGATCTCCTGGGCGGTCATTTCCTCCCAAGTCTTCAGCGTAGGGCGAAAAGGCATCCCGCCGTCCCGCAAGCTCTGCTGGGCGAAGATACGGACTGCCTCGGCAAAGGAAGTTCCGAGATCGCGGTAGAGTGCCTCCACCCGCGTTTTGAGCTCGCTATCCATCCGCACCTGAAAGGTCGATTCCATCGCCATTGCGATCCCTCCTCGTAGTGCAATCGTACTACATTCCAAGCGGGATGTCAAGCATACTCCGCAAATGGACTGCGGCATCCAGCCGCTCACCCCGCAAGGACTGCCGCTCTAACGATGCCCTTCAGGACGAACTCCACGCAGGGAATGGCTACGCTGTTATGTGAAGTTCAACATAACGGCGTTTATAGTCTCGTTTTCCTTTTGGGCTGGCTCTGTTCACGGTTTCCAATACTGCATTGATTTCCTCTGACTCCCAGATTTTAATTATGCTCTGTGCTTGTCCCAGACGATATTCAGGTACATGAGGCGCAAGATTTTCGGATGTATATCCAAGCAGATACAGATACGACAGGAACTTCCGCAGTCGGCTGAGTTCACAACGCACTGTACTTTTTGCATGGCCTCTCAGAGTCAGCAGATATGCCGAGACATGTGAGCTGTTAAGTTCTTCCAGCTTTGTTATACCAGCATTCTGAAAGTACCGCATAACTACGGAGATATAATTTCGCATCGTTTCTCTGGTGCATTCTGAATAACCGGTTTTGATGAGATATTCTTCCTGCGCATCAAGAAAGGAGTTGAATTCCGGCAACAACTCTTGCAGAGGATTGAGCATCCCTTTTTCCCAGGTGCCTTTGGTGGCAAGCAGATCAAGCATTTTCATGCTTCCGGCTTTGCGGTCAATTGTGGACTGCCTTAAAGGTGGAGTGCACTTGCCGAGTTCTGTGATGAATTCATCTTTATGCGAGGGCAAATATGTTTCATATCCCTTTTTATTGCAGAACTCTTGAAATTGCATCCATGTCAATAGGGTGTATTCGCTACTGCGTATGGAATATCCCTGTTCTTTTAGAGTTACTGCACCTTTGTCAATGAGGTCTTTGATTAGCTTGTTTGGCAATATACCCACCGCCCTTCATGTAGAAATTTCTCCTATTACAATGACAATTCTACTTGAACAAGCGGAAAAAGTAAGCCCTTACTTAAAAGGTTTTAGCTGCTATGATTAAAGGTTGAAATGTGGAATATTATGTGCAGTAAAATCCCCAGAAGCCTTGTATTCATGCCATTTTTGTGCCCATCATTAACATAATGGCTTTGTCCCAATAAACGCTGTTGCCCAAGGCACGGTAGCGGGCGGAGTCGGAGGCCCCCGGCAGGGCTGTCCAGCCGTCCGGGAAGCCCTGGAGCCGTTCACACTCCAGCGGAGTGAGGCGGCGGATGAGCCGGGGCGGCCTCTCCAGACTGGTCTGGAGAACCAGATCGGTGGCGTCCTTGTACTGACGGGCGCTCTGGGTAGAGGCCACCTCGCCGTCCGTGAACAGATCCACACGCTGGCGGCTGAACACGGCGTGGTGATCTAATCCCGAGGATTGAGTTATCCCGAGATTAGGTGTGGTCTGTTCGCAAATCTCTTGGTCTATCAATGCTTTTTGTGTGTTGTTCATAAATAACCTCCAGATAAGAAAAATTATAAAAACACCTCTATAATGGAGTTGGAGGCGAAAGTCGACTAACTGCATTCAGAGGTGTTTTTATGTCCGATGAAATTGTATTTGATGTTCTATGCACAAAAGTGCTGGATGCATTGCGGGCTCTGGGGCTTGGGAAGTTCAGCATACGAAACTACTACTACGAAGGAATGTGGCCAATCATAAAGGTCTACCGTTCCGAGGGGGTATCGTGGTCTCCGGGATACGCCACACCGTGATAGGTCACGGCGGGGGTCCGGTTCAGGCAGAGGCCCCGCAGATCTCGGATATTCTGATCCATCTCTGTATCTGATGTAAAGAATAAGCGGCATCCGGCCTCAGATAAAAAGCCGGAACGGCCCTGGAGAGGGCCATCCGGCTGTGCCTCCGCCCATATCGCGTAAATAGCGGGTGGGGCTGATTTTGACTGTTTCATATTCATTTATCTCCCGTTATCTATTTTGGCGCCACCGCATGGGCAATGGTCCGGGTGGTATTGACGGCGGCCTGGGCGGTGTAGACGGCGGACATGATATTGGCCCGAGTCGTAGTATCCAAACCGAAGGTGCCGGCGATCCGGGGCACCTCCCCGGCGGAGAGCATGAGGCCCAGGCCCAGCAGGGCGTGATCCTTGAACACCATGAGTCCCGCCACCAGGATGGTAGACTGGAGGAAAGCCGTGAGGCACAGGCCGATGACCTGCTTCATCCACTGCACGAAGCCGTCCGTGTAGCCTCTGGGGATGGAGAACATATAGAGGCTCCCCACGGCGATCTGGATGAGCAGGATGCCGCCCCGCTTCAGGTTGGCGAAAAATACCTTGATCACGGCGTAGGCCATGAGGATGATGCAGAAAATGATCATGATGGGGCTGGTGATGACCCCGAGGCCGAAGCTCAGTGTGGCGCCGGCCATGTCGGTGATGCTCTCCACGCTGGTGAGCTCCTGGATGATCTGCTCTCCCACGGTGCCGATGCCGCTCCCAAATCCGGTGAGCCCCGCGGAAAAGGTCCCCTGGAGGGAGACGGAGAGGGTGTAGAGCCGGACGGGAACCGTGGTGAAGAGGCAGACGGACAGGAAGCCCTTCAGGATGTTCAGGGCGGTGTCCTTGATATTGGCCCGCCCGCCGGCATACTCGATGCCGCACTCGAAAACGCACACCACCAGGCTCACGCCGAACAGGGCCCACCCCAGCTGGGAGAAGAACAGGACGATGGCCTGGACCCAGTCCAGCTCAAACAGCTCCACCCCCATGTTGCCCATCTCCGCGAAGAAGTTGCCCAGGAATCCCACCACCTGGCCGTAAAACCAGTTGATGAGCTCGTCCACAATGGTGGCGGCTACAAAGTCAAAGATAAACAAGGATAATCCCCCCTTTTCAGAAAGGGGCGCACCGTCCAGAACAAACAGAGAAGAGCCGTGAACGGCACGGCCCCTGCAATGGTGACAGCTGTCGCTATTTCTCCTACAGCATGGTCTGTTGAATCTGCGAATCGTCAGGTTCTTCCGAAGCAGAAATTGGGCTCTCTGTTGCCACGCACCAGGCGTAGTCTGCATCCCCGCCGGCGTTCATATATGCGGCTGCCCGTTCAGCGACTCCATCGTCCATTTCGCCCATCAGGAAACCCACCTCCGCCAAAGCCGGTATATGGTCCATGCTCCCGCCAAAATTCAGGTATTGGGCCGCGTTTCTAATTTCCGAAGGCAGAATGACCGGCATCGAGTTGTAAAGCCGACAGGCGATATCCTGTCCGTATTTCTGCTTTACATCGTGGAAAGCGAGGCAAAGCTCACTGACAGCTTCCGCGAACGGCTGTTCAAAGTCTTCGTTGATTTCATAGGCCGCCTGTGTCCACTTGCTGAAGGTTCCATCCCGGCCTCCCAATTCCCTCTCCAGCGAGGAAAGCTGAAGGATCCCCTGAGACAGATCCCTGCCGAATCGCTGACGGTTCGCTTTGATATCTGGGGCTTCCGGCCGCAGCTTTTCCAAAGCTGTTTCGAGCTCTATTGCTAATAAGCTTCTTGTGACCGGGTCGGACGTATCCGAAATCAGGCCCCGCATCCCGCGCATGAATTCATCTCTCTGCATGGCGTCCTCCCTTAAATCCCGATGATGCCCCAGATGTAGTTGGGCGCCAGCAGGGCGAAGACCAGGCAGACGAAGAGGATCACGGGCCCCGCCCACTCGAACTGGCCGTGCTTGCGGTAGTCGAAATACGCCATGGCGAGCTTGGCGAAGAAGGCGATGGCCAGGATCATGCTCAGGGCGGGAAAGACCACTGTGTCCACCACCGACTTGATCTGGCTGGCGGCGTCGGTCCAGGTCTGCTCCACCGCCCCGGCCACATCCCCGCCCGCGGCAAAAGCAGGCACGCAGAGGCACAGGGACAGGGCGAGAACAATGAAAAACATCTGAAAAATACGCTTGTGCTTCATGATCGTTTTCCTCCTGTTGAAAAGAATGGAGGGCCGCCCGGATGGACGGCCCTCCTCTGGGTTGGTATTACAGACGCAGCTTAATAGCCGGTACGGGGCAGGGGTTGGGCGGGCTTATAGACCTTGGTCACCCAGCGGGAGGCGGCCATGATCCACTGGCCGTTGTAGATGCCGCCCACGTCGGCCTGATTCACGAACTGCGTTCCCCCGGTGAGCCAGGAGACCACATTGCAGTACACCTGCGGGGCCTCCACCTGCCGGAAGTTGGCGGGCACCACGCCGAACACCACCATAAACTCAGTGATGACCTCATTGGAGGCCAGCCCCAGGGCTGCGGGTGATGCGTCCAGCACATAGTTCTGCTGGGTGCTCAGGTTGTCATACATTGTGCGGTAATTGGGGTTCAGGTTGGTCTTGTACACCACCTTATAATTGCCCGGTACGTTGTAGGTGCCGGTGACGATCTTATCCAGCCGCACCGCCTGGGTGGGCAGGGTGCCCCGCCAGAAGAAGGAGGTAAGGCTGGTGGTGGAGTTGTTGGCGATGCCGCTGAAGTCGTAGCGGATCTGCTGGCCGGGCATGACCTCGGTGTAGCCGGTCTTCTTGATGGAGACGTTGGTATACAGGGATTTGTTGGTCATGGCCGCGCGCACGATCTGCCCGGCGTACTCGATCTCCACCTCGATGGGAGTCTGGTCCAGGCCATAAAAGTCCGCAGCCTTGGATTCCACGATCTTGTAGCGGGCCAGGGGCAGGGGCCGGGAGACCGCCACGCCATTCTTGTCCGTCTTGATGGTATCCACCAGCTTGCCGGTCCGGGCGTTGTAGATTTCAAACTCCGTGTTGGGGATGGGCGTGCCGGCGGGCCAGCCGTTCATGCTGTTGTAGTCGGCGCTGGTCTTAGTCACCTGGATCTGGCCAGTGACGGCGGTGTTCTCCCAGATGACCTCCGTGGTGGTGCCAGCGGTGACATAGACGGTCTTCAGCTGCTCGTCAAGGAGGTACCCATCGGCGGCCTCCAGCTCCCGCAGGTAGTAGCGGCCGGAGGAGGGCAGGTCGTCGATGTAGACATAGCCCCGGTCATCTGAGGTGTACTGCCCGATGGGGTTCTTATTGCTGTCATAGAGCAGGAAGGTCACCCCGTAAATACCCTCTCGAGTACTGCTGTCGATCTTCTTGATGAGGATGCCGCTGAACGCATCGTTCTCAATGCGGAGGGTTGTGGTTTTACCGTCCTCCACCTCGAAGTAGTGGGGCGTATCGTCCAGCTTGAAGCTCTCCGCCGCCTCGATCTCCACGGCGTAGTAGGCCCCGTCCTCCAAAGCGGTAAAGACACGGCCATTTTTGTCGGTGGTGACCGTGTCGATGAGCTCATCGTCCACCTTGCGGATCTCGAAGGTCACGTTGGGAATGCGCTCTTTGGTATCCGCGGCGTTGACCTTGATGATCTCCACGCCGCCGATGGGATCATTGTAGAACGTGAGGGTCTGGGTATCCGCGGGGTTGACCTGGACCGTCTGGACGCGGGTCGCCTCGTCGATGGTGTACCCCTCGACAGTCTTGGTCTCCTTGACCACGATAGTACCTGTGACGCCAGAAATGCGGATCTCGCCGTTGGCGTCGGTGGTGTAGAGGCCCTTGCTGGACAGGTGCCCGTTGGCGTCATCCACATAGCCGCCGTCGGCGTAGGTCAACTCAAATTCAACACCCGCCAAGGGCTCTTTGGTCATGGAGTCCAGTTTGCGGATGACCAAGGTGCCCTTGGCCTCATTGTAAAACCGGAGCGTCTGGACCTCGCCGGCCTTGATGATGATGCTCTTGGGAGAGGTGTCCAGGACATAGCCCTCCAGGGCCTTGACCTCCCGGGCGGTGACGGTGACACCGGGGGTGAGGCCATCGATGACGATGCGGCCATTTTCGTCCGTGATATACTCGCCGTTGGAGGGGCCCACCACCGCGCCGGAACTGTCGGTGACCAGGAAGGTCACGCCCTCCAGGGGTGTGGTGGTGCCCTCGATATACTTCTCAATCACCAGGGTAGTGCTGGGGGCGTTGGTAAAATAGATCGTTTGCGTGTCGTTGGGGTTGACCACTACGGTCTGGATCTGGCTTGCGGGGTCAATGGTGTAGCCGGGGATGGTGGCCGTTTCGGTGACCACCAGGGTACCCACCACGCCGTCGATCTGGATCTTGCCGTCCGCGTCAGTATGGTAGATGCCGTTGCTGGAGATGTAGCCGTTTTCGTCTGGCACGAATTCCCCGGTGCTGGTGGTCACTTTAAATGTGACCCCCTCCAGGGGCTCGCCGGTGAGGGAGTCCCGCTTGTCGATGATGAGGCTGCCAGCCTTGGAGTTAGTGATGACCACGGTCTGAGTATCCCCGCCCTGGCCGATGACCACGTTGGTGGAGGGGGCGTCCATCACATACCCTGCCGGCGCCTTGATCTCCGTCAAAACATAAGCGCCCGGAGCAAGATTGGTGATACGGACCTCGCCGCTGGAGTTGGTCGTAAAGATGCCGTTCTGGGTGAGGCTGCTGTCGCCGATCACCCCATCCAGGCCCACCTCGCAGCCGGCGGCGGTGGTCACCCGGAACTCCGCCCCTGCCAGGGGCTGGCCCGTGGCGCTGTCCCGTTTCTGGATGATGAGCTCGCCCTTGGGCTGGTTCTTAAAGGTGAGGGAGACCGTCCGGCCCTCCTTGATCTGCACTGTCTGGGACTGGGTATCAATAAGGAAACCGTCCGGGGCCCTGGTCTCCGTGACCACCACGCTCTTGCCGGGGGTGAGACCGGAGATCAAAATTTCGCCGTTCTCATCGGTGCGGTAAATCCCATTGGAATCGCCAATGAGGGTGCCATCCGCATACATGACCTTGAACTCCGCGTTGGGCAGGGTCACACTGGGGTTGGTGGCGCAGACCTTGCGGATCAGCAGGTTCCCGTCCGGCATATTTTCAAACCGGACCGTAATGACGCTCTGCTCCCCGCTGTCCGCCAGGTAGACGGTTTCCGAGGCCTGGATAATGCTGTACCCGTCCGCCGGGTCAATCTCCTCCAGGATATAGGTGCCGGCGGTGAGGCCGGTCCAGATGGCGGCGCCGTTCTTGCCGGTGGTCTTCTGCCCGATCACGGTGCCGCCGGTGCCCGAAGTTCCACCGAGGAACCTCAACTGGAAGGTCGCTCCGGGCAATGCCGCGCCTGTCACGCTGTCATACTTCTCAACTATAATTGCGTTGAGAGGCACGTTTTCAAAGGTCACGGTCTTAGTCTCGCCGCCGTGGAGGATGACCTTCTGGGTAGTGGGTTCCTTCATCTGGAAGCCGGACGCCGGCGCCGTTTCCGTGATGGTATACTCGCCGGGGTACAGCCGCTGGCCCTGCGCATGGAGGCGGATCTCGCCGTTGGCGTCGGTGAGGATCTCCCCAAAGTCATAGGACTCCGGCGCATCTACCGCGTTCAGGGAGATGGTCTGCTCCCGGTCTGCGTCCTTGTCGGGCAGATAGTAGGGCTCCGGGACGGACTGCTCGATGACCTTGTAGGTACCCGGCTGCACGCGCAGGGTGACGGTGCCGTCCTGCCCGGTGGTGACGGTGTTCACATAGTCGCTGTCCACACCCTCGATGCGGAAGACCGTGCCGGGGATGGGAGTGGTGGAGTCCGCGGCGTCCACCTTGGCGATGGTGAGCTGGGGCTGCTTCAAGTTGTCGAAGATGAGCTGCTGGTCATCGCCGGGGCCCAGCCAGATAGTCTGGGTGGGCTCGGCGGCCACCACAAAGGGATCTGGAACAGATTTTTCTGTTACTTCGTAGCTGTCCACAGGGAGGCCGGTGAGGGTGGCGGTCCCATCCGGGCCGGTGGTCACGTCGGTGTGGTAACCGTGGTGGATGCCCTTGACCTCGAAGACCGCGCCGGAGACTACATCTCCCGTCTGGCCATCCCGCTTCAGGATGGTCAAATTGGGCAGCTTATGGTTGACGGCGGTGACAGTGATAGTCCCGCCGCCGTCAATGTCCGCCTGATCCACATGGGCAATGACCGGCTCCGTCATACGGGCGTAGGGCGCTGGGACAGAGACCTCCACGAAGGCGTACAGGCCCTCGGTGATGCCGGTGACGGTGATGATGCCGGAGGCGTCGGTGGCCTCGGAACCGATGATCTGGCCGTCCTTCAGGATGTTGAAGACGGCGCCCTCGATGGGCCGGTCCGAATCGTCCACCTTCCGCAGTTCGATTTTGACCTTGGCGTCGTTTTCAAAAATCAGATCCACATCATGCTGGCCATCCCATACGAACTCCTGGCGAACCTTGTTAGGGTCGCTGCTGGTGGTGTAGCCGCTGGGCGGGGTCACCTCGGTGGCCACATATGAACCGATGGGCATGGCATCCCAAGGGACGTCAGTAAGGTAGCCTCCGGCGCCGGTGGTGTAGGTGCCGGTGAAGCTGTTGTCCACACCCTCGATCTTGATGACCGCTCCGGCCAGGCCACGGGTGGGATCGTCCGCGTCCACCTTGCGGATGGAACCCTCGCTGGTAATTTCCGGTGTATTGGTGAAGGTCACGGTGACAGTGGTCCCGCTCTCATTGGGCAGCACCACATACTGGGGGCCAGCGTTGTCGATCTCATACCCCTCCGGGGCGGAGAGCTCCGTCACCGCGTAGGTGGAGGCGTCCAGAGGGGACAGGGTGACGGTGCCGTCGCTCCCGGTGACCACCTCTTTGGAGTAGCTCCCGTTCACGTTCTGGACCAGGAACCGGGCGCCGGAAAGCCCCTTGCTGGGGTTGGTGGCGTCCACCTTGCGGATGGTCAGCTCATACTGCTCCCGGGTGATGGTCAGCTCGCCCACCACCACGGACTGGACGTCGTTGGCGGGGTGGTAGCTGGTTCCGGGGCCGGCATAGGTGTACTCATAGACGGCGCAGTCGCCCCAGACGCCCTGGGCGCCCAGGTCCAGGATATACTGGGCCCGGTCCCGGAAGGAGATGCCGTCCATCTCCTCGTCGATGCTGGAATAGCTGGTGTGGTACAGGTTGTTGTAGACATACAGCAGCTCCTCGGCACAGGCCGCGGCCGGATCGGAGAGTAGGCCGGCCTTGTAACGCCAGACCACCGCCTGGACCCATGCGTTCATGGTCCAGGTGTACTCGCTGCCCCAGACCTCATCAGAGCCAAGGGCGACGGCCTGGTCGGTGAAGATCCCCTTGGAATGGCAGTAGAAATAGGCCATCATGGTCTTTACCGTGGGGTCGTTGATGGGCGTGGGGCTGTCCCAGGTGTGACCCTCCAGCGACCGTCCCATGCCCGCCCCCTTCTGGGAGCAGAAGCCCATGACGCTGTCGCCGTTGTAGCTGAACTGCATCTGGTGAAGCCAGCACTCACCCAGGGCCGGGGAGTTGTAGTGGACGCCATTGTAAGCGCAGTCCTCCAGCTTGATGGTGTCCGGGCTTGCGGCCAGGGCCGCGGTGGGGAGCAGGCCAAGGACGCACACCAGGGCCAGCAGCATGGACAGGAGGCGTGTATGCAGAGAATGCGTCTGTTTTTTCATGTTCGTTTCCTTTCCTCGGGAAAGGGAGGCCGAAGGGACAGGGCATTCCAGCAAAAGACAGGCTGTGGGGCGCCATCCCTACGGCCTGCCGCTTTTCACGATATTTATTCGTAAGATCCCTCCCTGTGGTCATCTCAGGGGGGCGCGCGGGTGTTTGTCTGCTTCATGGACCATCTCCTTGCGATCAGCAGAAAAACGGCCTCTCCTGTTTGGGAGGAGAGGCCGCGCCGGTGTGCCGGTGGTCATCTGTATGGGTTTATCGTACCGGGCTTTCCCACGAACAGGTAACAGTAGGTGACGCCGCTGCGTACCGCCACCCCCACGCCCAGGCTGTCCGCCCTGGCGTCCAGCATGGTCTGGAGGCGCCCGGGGGAGTTCGCCCAGTTGTCCACCGCCCGCCGCGCGATGCCGGAGGCCGCGGAGCCGGTGAACACGGTCAGGTTGGAACCGAAGCCGGAGGGTTACCCGGCGACTGCCGCCGCCTCGCATTCCTCCCGTGTGTGGTGCCAGGTGTATCTCCGGTCCGCGCACACCTGGGCAGCAGTCATCAGCCGCTGGTCGATGGCCAGTTCCGGGAGACCGTGTTCACGCCGCGCCTGATTGACCAGAGCCGCGATGTCCTGGCGCACAGTGTCCAGGTCAGTGCTGGCGGCTGTTTCCGCGGCGGGCGGCTGGCCGGTGTAGGGGGTGTCGCTGTCGATCTGGACGGCGCCTGCTGCGCTGTCCCAGTAGACGTTGAAGCCCACCGCCTCGCCCACATCCCGGAGCCGGACATAGTTGCTGCCGTTGATGGTGTATGCCTCCAGTTCCACCTGCTGGCCGTCCAGATACATCGTGTGGGTGCTGGGGTATGCCTTGAGAAATGCTTCCGCTGCTTGGGCCGCGGGGCCGGCCAGGGCCATGCCCAGGATGATACACGCCGAGGCCAGTAAGATGTTTTTCCTTCTGCTCATACTGCGTTCCTCCTCTTGTTTTTATGGTGGCTTTTCGCAAACACACAATATCCAATGAGGGGGCAAAAGTCGAGCAAATGAGAAGCCGTTTGTGGAGAAAAAATGGCCCGGAAATGAAGCAGTTTATCCAACCTCCACAGCCTGGACGCACCAGCGGTAGTCCCGCTGGTCCCGGACGCAGGTGTAAAGGGTGATCCTGTTCTCCGTGGTGGCGGCAAGGCCGCTCCGGTCCGTCTCCCCCACCTTGGATACGGACACTACCTCGTAGGTGCGGGTGCCCAGCTTGGTGGTCAGGGTGATCTCATCCTCCAAGGCCAGGGTGTGGACCTTGCCGAAGTGGTTGTTGACGCCCCGGTTATGGGCGGCGAAGGCCACGTTCCCGTCCCAGATGGAGGTGTCCTCGAAGTGGCCGGCGCCCTTGGCCAGGGTGGCGCTGTCCGTGCCTTGGTAGACTTTCACGCTCAGGCCGATGGCCGGGATCTTCAGGGTCCCCAGGGCGTAGCCGTCCGTGGTGGCGGTGTTGTCCGTCTGCCAGGTGATGTTCTGGAGGGTCAGGGTGCGTCCACCGTCCTCGATGGTCTTGGGGATGTTGGCGGTGTCCTGGTTTGCCAGGTTGGGGTAGCTCCGGGTGGCGGACACCTCCCGGGTGGAGCTGCCGTAACCGGAGACCTCCACCTGGACTGTATCCAGCCGCAGGGTCAGGATACCGGAGAGACCGTCCTCGGTGATGAACTCCTTCTCCTGGGGCAGCAGGGCCAGTACGGACTCCATGTCCTTGCTCTTGCTCTCCAGGGAGACCGTCTCCGTGTGCTGCCGGCTCTCATGCTCCGGGAGTTCCTGCTTCAGCAGGTCGGTGAGGGTGTAGCGGAAGCCATCCTGCTCAAAATCGGACCGGGGGATGCCGGCGGGGTCCTCCTCCGGACCCAGGTCGTAATACTTGCGGATCTCCGCGCCGTCCTCGCTCCGGGTGACGGAGGTGGGATAGCAGACCTGGGCCGCCTCCGCGGCCAAGGCAGCGGGCGACAGGGCCATGGTCAGGCACAGCGCCGCGGCGCACAGGGCAAATTTGCGTTTCATGTCAGATCCTCTCCTTTCTCTCACATGGACATCCCGTCCATGGCGGGGCCGGACTGTTCCGGCTGCTCCTCCTGCCGCTGGCTGAGGGCCTGGACCAGCTCCATCCGGTAGGCATCCAGCACCGCCTGGTCGAAGGTCTGTTTGAACGCCGAGGTGGTGGGGAAGCAGATGTCCCGGTATTCCCCCCGGACCTGCCGGCTAGGCATGGAGACGAAGGGGCCGTTCTTCCCCTCCCGCACCTGGATGCCCCGGACGGCGAAGCAGCCGTTCAGGTTGACCGAGGCATCCGCCAGGATGGGCCCCCTCACGCTGGGTCTATAAATTTTCACATGGATCTGCATGGGGAGCTGCTCATAGTTGGGGGCGTTCATCGTCTCTTTCTGTTTCATCGGTCACTTCTCCTTACTTGATTTTTCAACCGCTCCAAGGTGCGCTGGAGCAGCAAGTCATATTCCCAGGGGGCCACCTCCAGCGGGAGGTAGGCGCCCTCCCCGGTGACGCCGTCCGCCCGGTATTTCAGCACCAGGGGCATGGGCTCGGTCTTGCGGCTCAGGACGCCGGGGGATACCCAGCCTGTTCCGGCCACATAGACCTGACGGATGGCGGACTGGGCCTCGCCGCCCAGGTTCAGCCATAAAAAATTCCCCTGAAGGGCTTCAGGCAGTCCTGCCGGGGAGGGGATGGGGGTGATGACGAAGCCGGTAACGGCGTAGCGGAGGTGGAGGGTATCCACGCAGGCGTCGGTGGCGCTGGCGGCCTCGGGGACGCTGCTCCAGAGAGGGAGCTGGCGATAGTCCGACGCCAGCACGCTTTCCCCCTCCTTGTCATCCGGGAAGAGGGGCAGGCATTTCACCAGCTCCAGCACATGGGTCCCGTCTGTGAGCCCCAGGGCCTTGATCCCGGAGGCGGGCAGGACCCGGTACCGCTCCAGCGCCGCCTCCAGGGTGGGAAATCGCTCCATGGTCCATCCCTTCCGCAGGGGGCGCTTGGCCGGCAATTTCAGGTCGTCAATGGTGTAATAGGAAATGTTCATGGTCATGTTTCACCTCATTCCATAGTCATGTCACAGGCTTTATCCGGCGCCGCCTCCTCGATGGCCTCCTTGCAGGCGATGTTGGCCCGGTGGCTGGCCCGCCACAGGGCCAGCTCGTCCCGCTGCCGGGCCTCGTCCGCGGAATAGGGGTACAGGTGGGTTTCATTCATCCTCCGATTCCTCCTCCAAAGCCAGAAGCAGCCGCAGGCCGTCCGGGTCCGCCCCGCAGGCCAGCAGATCGTCCAGCACGTTCTCGTCCAATTCCTCCAGAGGGTCCGGGCCATCCTCCAACTCACTGGCAGCCTCTTTGCTGGCATCCACCAGCTGCTCCATCAGGCTGTCGATGGCCTCGTAAAGATGGGCGATGGTGCCCACCGCCTCTCTGGTCGTAAGGACGTTACGACAGAGGAGGACGCAGCCGTCTCCGGTCTGGACTGTCAATTCCTCGGCGTCCGCCAGAGCGGAGACCTGCAGGACGGCGTAGGGGATCTTCTGGATCTTGTTGTCAGGGTCTCGGTGCAGAATAAACTTCATTGTCATTTTCCTCCTGAATTTTTATCGTTGATCAGTATGATTTGGCGCATGGAGCAGGATCGGCTTCCACTTTTGCCCGTCACTGGGGGCAAAGAGGTCCAACTGATCTTCCATGTAGGGCCTGGGGTCGTAGTTGGTAAGGATGAGTTCCCGGTAGGTGGCTGCTTTGGACTGTGCCAGGGGATTCTCCCGGACCAGGCTGAAGATGTAAAACCGATCCCGATACAGTTCCCATACAAAGGGGCAGTTGTTGTAGGAGAGGATCACTTTTCCATGGCAAGTAACCAGCCTGTCCCGAAGGCGGATGTGGTTATCACGGGGGAACCAGACATCGTAACACTTCTCCGCGTCCACATAGGGCGGATCGGCATAGATCAGACCGGTTGGGATGTCCCTCTTGGGGATCAGGACAAACGCGTCCTGATTTTCCAAAAAGACGGTTTCCATGCGCTTCGAAACCTCCGGAATGCGGCTGACGATGGCCCCCACATCAATGGTCTTGACACCCACGGAGTTCCCGGTACCGCTGAAGCTGCCGTGCTGTGCCAGAAGGAACGCGGTCGCTCTCTGGACATCGAACAGGCCCGCCCTGCTGTCCAGGTTGGCCCGCAGCTCTGCCAGTTCCTGTTCAGAAAAGCAGACCTCTTGCCGGATGAGCTCCTTTTCCTCCTGGATGTGCCGGTGGTAGTCCGGCTCATGGGCGAGGATGTCCCGGTAGAAGAGGAACGCTTCTCTGCCATGGATCGGGAGGAATTTTAACTCTTTGCATAGCGCGGTCGGTCTTTCCTTGATACAGCAGAAAACATTGAACAGGTTATTGTTTAGGTCGTTATAGATGTCCAGCCGGCCCCGTTTGGGCTTGAGGGCAAGGACCATGGCGCCGCTGCCGCCGAAGACCTCTGTAAACTGTGTCAGGCCGGGAGGGAACATTTGCTGGATGTAGGGCGCCAGTTTTTCCTTGTTCCCCATCCAGGGGAAGGGAGGCTTGACCATCGGCTTCACCCCCTGCCCGGGAAACCGTCCAGGGACTGCTCCAGTCCCCGGATCGCCGCGTCGATGCCATCCCGCATCTTTCTCAGATGCCCGATGGTGGCGTAGACTTCTCCGGCATTGTCAGCGTAGAAGTAGCCGTATCGGTCACTGGCGATCGGCTTCTTATCTTTGCGCAGTTTGTTCACCAGTTCCTGCAGGTCTGTGCGGCTGAGATGCAGGGTACGGCTCAGTTCCTTTCCTCCGACACGATAGGCGCGGCCGCGGCAGGCGCCCTCCAGGTAGGCCAATAATCGATCTTTGCGTGTCATCTTTTTCCCCTTTCCGGGACCTGCTTTCCCGAAAAAGGGCACAAAAAAGAAGGGGCCGTTGTCCCTTTCGGAAAAACGGCCCCTGTCTGATCTGTCTGTTCCTATTTACATCATCGTCATGCCCTGGTCCGGCTGGGTCTCCGCCCGTTCATGGCGGAACTCCTGCCCGCTGCGCCGGAGCCAGGCATCCCCAGCGGCATTGAGCACATATCCATCCCGCTCCAGCAGCGCCTCACCGAAGGAGCAGAGATCGATATTGCCCATCAGGATGGGATCATGGCCCAGGGCATCGCCCTGCCGCCCCAGGGCCTCCCGGCCCAGACGCTCCACCTCCGCTGCCGGACAGTAGTCGTAGCAGTTCAGGTTTTGCGCGATGTCCAGGGCCAGCTTCAGGCCGTGGCACTGCTCGTACTCCAGCGCCGCCCGGAACTTTTCCAGAAAGCGCGGCTCCCCCTGGCCCTGCTCCTGGAGCACATACCCCAGGTCGTTGCCGTCATAGATCAGGTCCGTCAGATTCTGGTACTCGTCCAGACCCACAGACAACTCCGGAAGGGAGCACCGCACCTCCAGGAGGCTGCACTCCTGGACAGACCGCGCCTTCAATTCCCGCAGGGCCAGCCGAATCTCGTCCATCCGGCCCTCCTCGTCGATGGTGCTGTCCGGCAGGCACAGCCAGACGCCCTCCGGCACCGCGGGGGAGGCCAGCTTCAGCCGCAGGCTCCAGTCCGTGTCCGGCAGCCGGTCCAGGTTGGTCCCATCGTAGAATTGCCTGGGTTCCTGCTTGGGGAGTATTACGAAGCAGTCTCCAATGAAGATCCCCAGGTGGCTGTCCTCATAGTTCCACCCGATCTGCTCCAGATCAGCGTAGGGGATGAGGTTCGGCTGACCGGCCTCATATCGCAGATAGTATTCCCCCAGCTGTTCGCAGCTCCCCGCCGGGCAGATCACCTCGTAGTCCGGGAGAGCCAGCAGGAGGTTGACGGCCTCCTTTGCTGCATTCGGATCCATCTTCCGAACCGCCAGCTCCCGTTCCTCGCCGGTCTTTTCAGACAGCGCAGCCAGCTGGCCCCTGGAAATGATGGCCGCTGCAAGCTGGGCCTGTTCCTTCACCGACAGCGTCTCCAGCCGATCCAGGAGCCACTGTCGTTCCAAACTTTTGTTCTCCATCATGTCATCTCCATTCCGCTCATCTGTTCCGCCTGCTGTTCAAGCACACTGCCAGGGCTGTCTACAATGTCAAAATGGCTCCATTTACCACAGCAGGGGCAGGCAATGGTACCCTCGTAGGCGGCATCGATCTGTTCCTGAGTGACTACGCCGGGTTTTTGACAGCACTCGCTGATAACGGTCACCAAGTGCGCCGTTTTTAAGACATCCGGCCGGTACCGGCGGTTGAAGGGAACGAAGTCTACCCAGCGGGGATGATCGAAGATGCGGTCAACATGGAGCTGCAGTGCCTTTTTCCGGATCTCACCGGCGGATTCCTTGAGAAAGTTCCGTTCTGAACACCACTGGGTCAAATATCCCAGCAACTCCTGTTCCCCCTTTTCCCGGATCAGCTCCTCCGCCGCCTGGTACCAGACGGACTCCCCGATCTCCCCGATGCGGGTTTTGACGCCGCTCCAGGAGCTGTAGGTCGCGGCCACCTCCGGGCGGAGGTCATAGTCCTCCAGGCCGTGCATGAGCTGGATGGCGTCCAGCAGGCTGGGGCGCCCGGCTACAGACAGCAGAGCCTTGTACTTGACCCAGTCCGCCTCATGCCAGCTCTGCTTTTTCTGCGCCAGGTTTGCTGCGAATTCGCTTGCCATGCCGATACCGCCCTCCTGGTCGATGGCATCGTCAACGGTATCCCGCAGAGAGGGGATCTCACAGTCGATACAGCGGAAGGCGCACTCGTCCGGCGAGGCCGCGTCTACCTCTCCCACTGCCCGCCAGATGTCGGCGTCCTCAGCCGGGAGGTTCAGGATGGCGGTCTTATCGTTGTCATAGCTGGGGTCATCAAAGTATCCCTTGCGCACCTCCAGCACCACTGGGGCGCTTGGGTGGGCGAAGCAGAACATTTCACCCTTCCGATATACCTCTTTGAAGTCACCGCCCGGCTCCGCATAGCCCCGGCTGGTAAACACGCCGCCGTGTTCCTCCTGGTGCTGTTCCCCCAGCAGCTCCAGCAATCTCTCCCGAAAATCACTGTCCTCGTCCATGGTGTCCACCAGGGCCATGGCTTCATCCGAAAGCATCTCGCCCTCGTACAAAAGCGCCCCAAGCTCCTTTGGATCGGAGACTTGGGGCGCCAAGAGACAGATATCCGCGTTGAACATCAGGTTGATAAGGCGGGAGAGGGGAAAGGGAGTGGTGTGGTTTTCCTTCTCGATCTGGAGCAGGCAGTCCAGCCCCATCCGGTCATCCTCACCCAGCATGGTCAGCCGGAGGGCCAGCAGGTTCAGCTCCAGCAGATCCACGTCCCGGCCGATCATGGTGCTGGTGATACCGGGATAGCTGATTCGGGTTACTTCGTTTTTGCACCGGCGGCCATCATCGATTCGGGCCCTCTGGAGCGCGTCTCGGAATTCCGACTGGGTACAGGGCATGGTCAGCACTGCGGCGGTCTCATAGCCCTTGGGGCCGCTGCTGCTGATCTCCACCTCGAAGATCTTCTTATCCAAGGGTCATCCCTACTATTTCTGAGTCCTGGATACTCTCATCTTGGAAATTCGCCATGAAATCCGGATCATCCATCATCTGACATCTGAGCTCCCGGTAGAAGTAGGCGAAGCCTTCACCATCCATACGGTCTGTATCCTCCAGGATGAACGCATACCACTGACGACAGGCTTCCTCCAAAAACGCATCCTCGATTTCCTTATTAAACACCCTGTTTGCCATCTGTTGTATGGGCATGGTAACTGGCGGATGCGACACCATATGCTGTCTTGCTTCTCCAAACCGCTCCTGCTCCGTCTGGATGTTCCAGTCCTCGGCATTCCACAGATGGACATAGAGCTCTCCGCCGTCCACCCGGATCTCCTGCTGCTCGAAGCCCTCGCCCCAGCCGTCTGACGCATGGCCGCCGATGTAGTCTTTCAGCTGACCCAGTTCTGCCGGCATGAGTTCACCGACCACTTGGCACTCCGCCACACCCCAGAGCTGACCGTTCTTCTCCTCCACGGTGAATACCGCCGAGCGCACCTTAGAATCAACGTTGTCCTGCTTGCCATACCAGTGCATAACGCCCCGCTCTTGCTCCTCCGGCATCCGCTCCTTGACCAGAGCACTCAGGATCTGGTCCTCATAGTCTATCAGCGTCCGACCGTCCCATTCTTCGCCGGTCTCATCTACATCGCCCCACTTGTCCCGCCCATAGAAATCAGCGGTCAGGGGCATATAGAGTTTGAGCAGCTTGGGCTCCGGGGGTAGGACAGAGAAGCGGTCCTCCCCGATGACCACGCCCAGCCCCCGGCCGTTGTCCCACTTCACATGAAAGGTGCCCAGGTCATCGATATGGTCCAGGGTCCCCATGGAGCCTTCCGGGAGGGGATGGGGATCGTCCGCCATTTCGATCAGTCTGATCCGGCTGCCCTTGGGGTACTGCTCCCGCATAAACTCCAGCCACTCTCTTGGTACTTTGCGCATTTCATATTCCTCCCATTGTCATGTCCTGTTGGGGAGCGGCCTGCTCCAGCACTTGCCGGAGGGGTTCCACTGCTTCTGCTACTATGGGATCATCCCGGAAGCTCTCCAGCCTGCGGTAGTCCTCGAAGAATACCTGCTCTCCATCCAGGGAGCGCGCCAAGTCCACCGTGGCGATCCCGTCCTTGGTGACGCCCAGCCGCTTTTCCGGACGGTCACCGTCCTGGTAGATCTGGATGGCCTCCTCCAGCGTCAGGTCACGGTGGATCTGCTCCTCCGGGGTGCCGCAGTCGGTGAGCACGAACCAGACGTAGGTGTGGGACCTATTGGGGTCAGCGGCGTCCCGCAGGGCCTGTCTGCCGGCCTCGGTCAGTCCATAGCTGCAGGCCCGGCGTGGGTTTTCCTCCCCGGCGAAGTCCAGCAGGATATCGTCCACCGCCTTCCGCACCTGGGGATCGTCCGTCAGGGTCTCATGGCGGAAGCCTGTGGTGTTCCGGTAGGGCAGCTCCTCCCGGATGGTATTCAGGTATTCCTCCGGATCGGTGAACTCCTGACACTCGCCGCTGGCGTAGGTCACACGGCCAACCAGCTTGTCCTGCCGGGCCAGCTCCTGCTGGCGCAGGTCGTAGATGTAGAGGTAGCCCTGGTAGTCTCCCGGCCTGGGAGTACAGCGCAGGCAGAAGCGGTAGTGCTCAGTCTCAGCAATATATCCGTGAACTCGGTCATCCTCGGTGATCGTTCCTCCGTTTTCCCGGCAATATTTACTCATGGAGGACAGGTCTTTCAAGGGGCCGTCCTTTCGCATGGCCTCCACAAATTGCTGCAGGACCTCCTTGAATTCCGGCGTGTTGAAGCGGTCTCCATTGTGAGGCCACCAGGTGTGGTGGAATCTTTTCCCGCCTGAACCGAAATCCATGCGGAGATGCCCCACGGTGCCCAGGACCTCATCCTGTCCCTCGTCTGAATAGAAATGGCCCGCCTCCTCACGGGAAGCGGGCCGCAATGTAAAATGCTCCTGTTTCATTCTGGTATTCCTCCTCGATCACATGGTGAGTGCCGGTCCGTCCAGTTCCGGCTGTTCCGCCAGATCCTCCAGTTCCGCGGCCCAGCAGCTCAGGCCGGTCACCGCGTCATCCAGGCTCCGCATGACCTGTCGGCGGATGGCTGCGAGTGCCTCCTGCCCATCTGCAAGGTTCTGTTCCTCCCGCGCTTTGGCGCTGTAGGATTCGAATCGGTCCAGCAGCTCAATGGCCTGATCCATGAGTTGATAGATTTCGCTCTGTCCGCCCGGGGCCTCCAACGCCGGCGCGGCGGTTATGCGCTGGGGCGGCCCCTTCTGATAGAAGCCCCGCCGAACTTTTTGGTAGGGGGTCCCGGCCTCCCGCGTCATGCTCCGGAGGCTGTGCCATACATTGTTGACCTCCACACGCCCCTCCAGTTCCGTTCCCTCCGCCTGCTGCCGGACGAAGCACACGATCTCCCCATAGGAGTGGGGACAGCCGTCCGCAAGCAGTTTCTCCGCCGCGTCTTTGATGAATTGATTTCGTTCCATCTCACACCTCCCATTTTGTGACTACAACCAATACCACAACTTCCCCCGGAAGTCCACGGAAAGCAGTGATGAATAACCAACAAAGATCTCACCGCATTTCCATCCCCTCCATACCCATGTCTTGGGCCGAGGACTCCTGGACCTGCTCCAGGTATTTGGGGTCCACTACCACCTCCCACTCGTTCCGGCCCAGAAAGACCGCGAGGATATGCGCCTTTGCGATCTGGGCCTCGTACACGGTCCCATCCTCCCCAAAGCGATGGGCGAACCACTCCGCCGTGTCCCGGTCCAGGGTCCAGGACAGTGCCCGGATGTTCCTGGCGTTGTGGGAGGTAACGCCCCGGTAGACCGCCACCGGGTCCTCCAGGGCTTGAAGCTGCCGAAGCTCCTCCGCGTCCATGAGGTGTTCCGGGGAAACCGAACGAAACAGCGCGGCCAGGGAGCGGCGGCTCAGGTTGGGGTCCCGGTTGGGAGCCTCCTCCATGGTCCAGGCGGCGGACAGCAGGCTCCCCAGGTCCGGCTCGGACAAATAGGGCTTGGCGTACTTGATGAAGGTCAGCAGATAGGGCGTGTTCATCATCATGGCGATCCCCATGGGGGACTCAGCGCGTTCAATGCCAGCTTCCACCTGTTGCCGCCAGCGGGCAAGGGCCGACGCATCAGGACATCCCTCCCATTTGGGGTCCCTGCTCCTCCTGATATCGCTCGGCCGGGTCCTCCATCATCAGCTCATCCAGGCTCAGTGTGCCGTGGTAGGAGACATACCCGCGGCCGGTGAACCGGCCGAACTGCCGCGCCATGCGCTGCTGGCCGTATCTTTCGTAGTCGTAGAACTCGTCCAAATTGGGATCGTAGTCAAAATGGCCGGATTCCTGGATCATGTATCTGCCGTACTCCTCCGGCGTATGGACGCCGGGGGCGAAGTCGAACAGGTCCAGGTCATCCGCCAGATGCCGGATCTGAGCGGCATTCTCCGGACTGGCCAGCTCCACCACGGCGCCCAGCTTTTTCCGGCCCTCCTCTGTCAGCTTATCCACCGCCTCCGCCAGGTCGTTGAGGGCATAGAGACTCTCTTTTGGGAAGTCCAGCGCCGCGTTCACTTCCTCGGGGAACATACTCTCCTCGACCTGAAAGCGCATCTCCTCCGGATCTGTGATACCGGAGCGGGCCATGGCACGCTGGATCTGCCCCTTTGCCGCGGGGAGGTAGAGCCAGGTGACGGTCTCGGTGTCCTCCGGCTCCAGCCGGGAGGTCAGGCCGATCATGAGCATGGGCGGCTCGTAGAGGTATGCCGGGAAGTGTGTTCCGTCATAGAGCTGCCCCAGCTTCATCCCGTTGTCGTAGACCACGCCGTAGGGGGTGACCGTACCCTGGTTCTCTGTGATCAGGAGCAGGGCGGTCTCTGTGCCGTCCAGGTTTTCCAACTCCTCGGTGAGCGCACAGCCGCCGTGGGTGTTCATGTAGTGGTCACGGCCAATGGCATTTAGGTCAGTGAAGTCGGTGATGACGGTGGACTCCTGGCAGCAGAAGGTCAGGTTGATAAGGTCCTTCAGCTTGAACAGCTCCAGCTTGCTCGCCATGGCCTGGAACTGCGCGGCCTCGCCATCATCAAAGCTGTCCAGCCGCTTGGCCAGGTAGTCCAGCTCGTCCAGATCCACACAGAGATTTTCCATGATTTTCAGGACGGAGAAAAAGCTGTCGATCTCCATGACCTTGCAGTCCTTTTTCAACGGAGCGCCGATCCCCAGAGCCTGCACAGTTTCGATGCAGTGGTCATACTGTTCTTTCGGGATGGGGAACGGGATGGTTGCGACCCCGTATTCGGGGTGATCTCTGTTATAAAGTGTCGCTTTGATCAGCATGTTCGATCTCCTTTTTCTGGATTTTCTCCATCCTGGTCCGCAGGCAGTCGCTCTCGCCGCCCCAGCAGAGGAAACCGTGGGACGGGTAGGGGCAGCCCTCGCAGCGTTCAAACCGCCTGCAGACCAGCTTGGGCTCAGGGTCCGGCGCGTAGCCAGGGGAGTAGTGGGTACGGAACAGGCGGAGGATGTTCACCGCCCGTATCTCCGCCACAGCCGCGGCGTGGGGCAGATGGCTGTACTCAGTTTGTCTGGTCATGACCGGCCCTCCTCGTTGGAATTTTGTTCTGTGTATTCTAGCTCATATCCAAGTTCTCCTCTCTGAACGCAAAAAAGCGGGGGCCGAATCCTGCCTGACAGCAGTGATACGGCCCCCGCCTGTTGACGTGATGGCGTGCATTATAGCTCCATTTGCGGTCCCTGCTCCTGGGACTGCTCCAGCCTGTCCTGAAGGTCTGGAACGGTGTACTCGATCTTTGTCCGGGCGTCCTGGATGGCCCTCAGCTGGCTCTCGCTCGGTTCTGGACCCTCCTCCAGAAAGAGGTCCGTGGCCCGGTACAGTTCCGTGAGCTGCTCCGGCGTGAATAACTGTGCCCGAGAGATGAGGCCGGAGCGGACGGCGAAGTCCTCCTTGGCGCCCCGAAAGTTCCCCTGGTAGTAGTGACCGTGGCTGACGCCGGCGCGGTCAAAGTCCCAGGTCCAGGTGACGAATTGGTTGCCCCAGCCGTGCTCCAGCTCCCGGCCTGCCAGCACCGCGCCGTCGAAGTCCGCCAGAAGGTGGAAGTCCTCATGCAAGTCAGAAGCGTGGAGCAGAGGGGCGTTCTGTACTGCCTCCACATATTCATACACCTCGTCCGCCACTGTGGCCACCTGGTGGTACAGATCATTGGCCGCCTCATTCTTGCTCCCGCCGGGCAGGAGGAAGACGTCGCTGCTGGGGGCGACATAGAGGACCGGCTGGCCCTCCAGAAAGACGTCCAGCCGCTTGCCCTCCACGATGCTGGACTGGATCTGCTCTGCCCGCAGACGGCGGGAAAGCTCGGCAAAGAATTTGTTTTTCATAATGTCCTCCCTGAGATTGAAATTTGGACGCAGCCTATCACGGGAAAACCCAAGCGCCCTTTTTGACGGCAGCAATACTGACCAGCACTGCAGTTCCATCGGGTGCTCCGGGTTATACTCTTTGGGCACAAATTGAGATAAAATCTGGGCATGGAAAAAGGCGGCGCCCTTTTTGGCGCCGCCACCGCATAGACTGTTCAGGATGCTGGCTTGATGGTGATAAAGCCAACAAATCGGAATCGTCTTTTTCGTACATATTTCTTTTGCTCAGAGTGCCCTTTTTGCCAGGGAAAAAGGGCGCTTCCAAACCAAAGAGGGGTATAACAGGCCAGCCCTCTGCGGAAACTTCTTTTTCCACTCTAACAATCCCGAAAATATCTATTGTACTGAACGCAGATTTCGAGGGAATAAAAAAGGCCACACCCCTTGATACTCTAAGCGTTCCGCTTAAAATATCCAGATTGGTGTGGCTTTATGGAGGCGCCATCCGGATTTGAACCGGAGAATCGGGGATTTGCAGTCCCCTGCCTTACCACTTGGCTATGGCGCCGCAATATTCATTTATAGGTTCCGGCGAAACCATTACGGCTTCGCCGGAACTGGAGCGGGCAACGAGGCTCGAACTCGCTACCTCCACCTTGGCAAGGTGGCGCTCTACCGGATGAGCTATGCCCGCATCTGGTGCCTCAGGCCAGAGTCGAACTGGCGACACACGGATTTTCAGTCCGTTGCTCTACCAACTGAGCTACCGAGGCATATTTTCTTCCGCCGCACTAGGATAATAACTGGTGGGAACAACTGGACTCGAACCAGTGACCCCTTGCTTGTAAGGCAAGTGCTCTAACCGGCTGAGCTATGCTCCCGGATAAGCGGCTTTGTCATTATACTAAACACCCCCTCCATTGTCAATATCTTTTTAAAATTTTTTTCACTTCGCCATTTCGCGCAATTCTTTCGGTGTAAAGCGATAAATTTTGTCGCAGAATTGACAGCTCACCTCGGTGTCTTCACCGGACGCCGCCATGTCCTCCAGCTCCTGCTTTCCGCAGCTTATGAGCGCCTGCTCAACCCTCTCGCGGCTGCAATTACAGCGGTATTCCACCGGCACGCGCATCACCGTCTCGTATTCCAGGCCCCTCAGCACCTGTCGCACGGCCTCGTCCACTCCGTCCTCCGCCAGTATCGTCGTCAGCTGGTCCATGACTAATATATTATCCTCCAGCGTCGTTATAAGCTCCTCCGGCGCGCCGGGCATAAGCTGCACGATGAAACCGCCCGCCGCCTTTATGGTCCTGTCCGTATCTACAAGTACGCCAAGGCCCACAGCCGCAGGTATCTGCTCGCTCTCCACCATATACTGCGCCAAATCCTCCGCGATCTCGCCCGTCACAAGCTCCGTAGAGCCCACGTACGGCTCCTTCAGCCCGATGTCCCGGCTGACCGTCAGCATGCCGTCCGTGCCCACGAGGCCGCCCACATCCAGCTTCCCGTCGCCCCTGAGCGGCAGATCCGCCTTCGGTTCCGTCACGTATCCGCGCACATTCCCGCCGTTATCCGACACGGCTATGACGCTGCCCACAGGCCCTCCACCGTTGACCCTTATTGTCAGCGACGCGTCGTCCTCCTTCATCAGTTCGCCCAGCATGGACGCTCCGCAGAGCGTCCGGCCCAGGGCCGCCGAGGCTGTCGGGCTGAGGCCATGTACCTCCCTCGCGCGCTCGACCACGCCACGCGCCGTCACCGCAGATATCTTCACAAAGCCGTCCTTCGTAACAGCCCTTACTATCTCGTCCATCTCAATTACCTCTTATCGCCGTAAAATACACCCTGTCCCGGCCGCCCATGGGGCCGTCGGTGCGTATGCGCACGTCCTCAAAGCCCGCCGCCTCCAGCAGTGCTCTCACACGCTCAGGCTCGTGAGGGTATTCGACGTGCTCCTCAGCGTATCTGTTCCAGCTCCCGCCCTCGCGCGCGAAGATGTCCATGCCGTAGTACAGCGCGCCGTCCTCGAATCTGCCGCGCCAGACGCAGTATATATCCTCAGTCTCGTCCACGGATACGCTGCCGTCCATACCTCTGAGGAACTCCGGCGTCCGCAGGTCGAACACCAGAAGCCCGCCCGGCCTCACGAACAGCCGCAGGCGTCTGAACACCTCCGGTAAATCCTCGGAGGGCACATAGCTCAGGCTGTCCAGCGATGAATACGCCGCGTCCACCGTGCCGTAGAGGTCCAGCTCCTGCGCGCTCTGGTTTATGAACAGCGGCATCTTCTCCAGCTCACTCGACCACGCCTTCTCCCTTGCGCACATGAGCATGTCCGCCGAGGCATCCGACGCTATCAGCTCAAAGCCCCGCCTGCTCATCTCGCAGGCGAGGCTGCCGGTGCCGCAGCAGAGGTCGAGCACCAGCCCGGCCTCTATTGAATACTCTTTGAACAGCCGCTCATAATAGTCGGCGAAGGCTCCGTACGGCACGTCCCTCGTCAGCGCGTCGTAATGCTCCGCGAGAGCGGCATAGGCGCTCATTCTTCCTGCCCGTCCCCGGCCTTCAGCCGCTCGAACACGACAGCATAGCCGTCCTGTCCGTACTGCAGGCTCCTGTTGACCCTCGAGATCGTGGCGCTCGACGCGCCCGTGCGCTCAAGAATGTCGTTATATATCATCCCCTGGCTCAGGTACACGGCCACCTGATACCTCTGCTCCATCGCCTGAAGCTCCGTCACCGTGCACAGGTCGTCGAAAAACCTCTTGCACTCATCCACAGTTTTCAGCGTCAATATGGCCTTATACATCTCATCGCTTCTGGGCTTCTTATTCTGCTTGTTCATAGTGCACCTCACACATTCAGAACTCTTTCATATTTTATAACCCTAATTCGTAAAAGTAAAGGGTATTTACGCTTTTTTGATGAAAAATTCATAATTGCAAATCACTATTGTCAGGAGAGAGGATTTAGGATAGAATGGGAGTTGAGGGACGGAGGTCTCTGAAAGGAGGTTCCAAGCTGTGTTGGAGCTCATCTTAAACAATATGAGCATCGTCTGGGTAGCCGTCATGCTCATCTTCCTCATCGTTGAGGCTGCCACGGCCGGTTTGACCTGCATCTGGTTTGCCATAGGCGCTCTTGCCGCGCTCATCGCGGCGCTTTTCGGCGCGCCGTTATGGCTGCAGATCATCTGGTTCTTTGTGATCTCGTTCGTTACACTGTACTTTACCCGCCCGCTTGTTAAGAAATACGTGAACTCAAAGAGCCAGCCAACCAACGCCGACATGGTCATCGGCAAGGAAGCGCTTGTCACGGAGGCTATCGACAACGTCGAAGGCGTCGGCGCGGTCGCCGTCGGCGGAAAGGTCTGGACCGCAAGGTCGGCCGACGGACAGCCCGTAGAAACCGGCTCCATCGTCACGGTGCTGCGCATCGAAGGCGTGAAGCTCATAGTCTCAGCCGAACAGAAGGCTTAACAAATAACTGGGGTCAAAGGAGGAGGCAACGTCATGGAATATCTCCCGTATATCGTTATCGGTCTCGTGGCGCTCATCATTATCGTGATTCTCGTCCGCTGCATCAGGGTCGTACAGCAGGCAAAGGCATACGTAATTGAGAGGCTTGGCGCCTACAAGACCACCTGGAACGTCGGGCTGCACTTCAAGCTGCCCTTCATCGAGAGGGTGGCAAAAGTGGTGTCGCTCAAGGAGCAGGTCGCGGACTTCCCGCCGCAGCCCGTCATAACCGAGGATAACGTCACCATGCAGATAGACACGGTCGTGTATTTCCAGATAACCGACCCGAAGCTCTATACCTACGGCATCGAGCGGCCCATCGTGGCCATCGAGAATCTCTCGGCTACGACGCTCAGGAACATCATAGGCGACCTGGAGCTCGACCAGTGCCTGACGAGCCGCGACGTAATCAACACCAAGATGCGCGCCATTCTGGACGAGGCGACCGACCCTTGGGGTATCAAGGTCAACCGCGTGGAGCTGAAGAACATCCTGCCGCCGCGTGAGATACAAAACGCGATGGAAAAGCAGATGAAGGCCGAGCGCGAGCGCCGCGAAGCGATACTCAGGGCCGAGGGCGAGAAGAAGTCCGCCATCCTTACCGCCGAGGGCGAGAAGGAAGCCGCCATTCTCCGCGCCGACGCAAAGAAGCAGGCGCAGATACTCGAGGCCCAGGGCGAGGCCGAGGCCATTCTCACCGTCCAGAAAGCCACCGCCGAGGGCATCAAGCTCATAAACGAGTCCGCGCCGACCGATCCTGTCATCAGGATCAAGGCACTCGAGGCCTTCACCGCCGCAGCGAACGGCAGGGCAACGAAGATCATCATCCCCTCCGAGATACAGGGGCTGGCTGGTCTGGCCGAGGGCATCGTTGAGGCCGTCAAGGAGCCTGTGAAGCAGGACGAATAAGGGCTGGTAGAATCTAAATGATAAACAGCGCCGGTGCGGAGATTCGTGCCGGCGCAGTGCCGGGGTGACATATATGCTGTATTCAGACAAGGTTCGCGTTTTCCTTACCAGACACTGCATGGAACCGGAGCATATCGAGCTGAGCGAGACCACCTCCGCCTTCCTGAGCGAGATGGAACTCGGGCTGCACGGACGGCCCAGCTCGATCAGGATGATACCCACCTACCTCACCGCGGACGGCGTTCTGCCCATGAACGAGCCGACGGCGGTCATCGACGCGGGCGGCACAAACTTCCGCACCGCGCTCGTGAGCTTCACAGCGGAGGGCGCGGTCATCGACGAGCTGAACGTCTGCTCCATGCCGGGCACCGACGGCGCCGTCGAGTGGGACGAGTTTATCTCCTTTGTAGCGGACAGGCTCGCGCCGCTGCTCGACAGGACGGACAAGGTCGGCTTCTGCTTCTCCTACCCCACGGAGGAGACGCCGGAGCGCGACGGGCGCGTGCTGAGCCTCACAAAACAGGTGCAGCTGAGCGGCTTCGAAGGAAGGCTCATCTGCGCCGACCTTGCGGCGGAGCTTGAGAGGCGCGGTATAGCAGGCAAGAGCTTCGTACTGCTCAACGACACGCCCGCGGTACTGCTCTCCGGCTCGGCCTATGCCGCGGAACAGGGCTGCGACGGGCTGGTCGGGCTTATCTCCGGCACGGGCACGAACACCTGCTGCGTGCTGCCCGATGAGGCGATTATGAAACCGCACGGGGCATTTTCCGGCAACATGCTCATAAATCTCGAGTCAGGCGCATTCCTCGGCCTGCCGAGGGGCGACTTCGACGTGGAGCTTGACGAGGGCACGAGGGACCCCGGCGTATACAGGCACGAGAAAATGACCTCCGGCGCGTACATGGGCGAGCTGTGCCTGCTTATGCTGCGAGGCGCTGCGAAGGAGGGGCTGTTCTCCGAGGCCGGCGCGGCGAAGATCGCGGCGCTCACGGAGCTTAACTCGGCCGAGGCGGACGCCATGGCATGCGGCGGCGGAGACATATTCGAAGGTGAGGACGCAGAGACCGCGTCCATGCTCTGCAACGCGGTGTTTGTGCGCTCGGCGAGGTGCGTGTGCTCGAACCTCGCAGCGATACTGGTGTTGACGGACCGCGGTTCCGACCCGGAGCACCCCGCCTGCATCTGCGCAGACGGCTCGGTCATCAGAAAGAGCCGCGCCTTCCGCGAGGCGCTTGACGGTTTCATGGAAAGCTTTATTGTCGGGAAGCTCGGACGCCACGCTGTCATCTGGTCGACGGAGAACGCCACAATGCTCGGCTCCGCCGCTGCCGCACTTCTCAACTGATTCTACATAGTAACGGAGGATTCACATGGCAATTGAACTTGGACTCAAGGGTACCGCCTGCTGCATAGTGGACGAGAAAAATACCGCGAAGTCGCTTCGCAGCGGCGGGCTGGAGGTGCTGGCAACGCCCATCATGGTCGCGCTCATGGAGGAGGCCGCGCTCAAGTCGGTCAGGCCGTATCTCGAGCCGGGCACGGACACTGTCGGAACGCGGCTGGATGTCTCCCACCTCTCTGCTACACCGGTGGGCCTGAAAGCCTGGGCCGAGAGCGAGCTGGTCGAGATAGACCGCCGGAAGCTGGTATTCGAAGTCAAAGCCTACGATGAGGCGGGACTCATCGGCGAAGGCCGGCACGAGCGGTTCATAGTGGACATCGAAAAGTTCACCTCCAAATGCTTCGCAAAGCTGAATAAATAAATGAAATGAAAAAGCTCCGCCGCTCCTGTGAGCGGCGGAGCTTTTTTCCCTGGCAGGACGTACCAGCAAATTTCGTGCCAACTTTTTGTGCGTATCGCTGAAAGTGGCCGGGTCTGTGGAAATACGGCGAATCCTGTGGTAAAATGTCGGGGTATTCGGAGGTGTCGGACGTGAGGATCACCCTGCGCAACGAGACCCGGCAGGTGCTGGGCCAGAATATGCAGCTCTCAATGAAGTTTTTGCAGATGAGCACGCAGGAACTGGGGGCATATCTGCGCGAGCTGGCGCTTGAGAATCCGCTGCTCGAGGAGACCCCGCCGGCACTCATCTACACGCCCATGCGTCAAAGATTCACGGGCTACAGGTCAAAGGAGCCATCCGATGGCGGGTTCCGGGACGAGCTTGCCGCGGACAACAGGCACGATACGCTCAGGCACTCTGTGCGTGAGCAGATACTGTCCATGCGCGTGCCGGAGCTGATGCGGCGCGAGCTGCTGTATCTTTCCGGCGAGATGGACGAGCGCGGATATCTGCCGGAGGACTGCGGCGACCTTGCAGTGTTCGGCGGCTCGTGGGAGCGGTATGAGGACGCGGTCAAGGTCTTTCAGTCGCTGGAACCGGCGGGCGTAGGCGCACGGAGCCTCTCGGAATGCCTGTGCATACAACTCAGGCGACGCGGCTGTGAGGACGAGCTGGCATATGAGATATGCCGCAGCCAGCTGGAGCGGCTCGCTCGCGGGCAGCTCAACTATATTGCAAATGAGCTTGGCGTCGGCCGGTCGAATGTGGAAACGGCGAAGAAGCTCATTGCCTCCCTGGAACCCAGGCCGTCCAACGGCTTTGCCGGGGATGAGGCGCCGAGCTATGTGCTGCCGGACGTGGAGGTTGCGGAAACCGAGGACGGCTTTGAAATATCGGCCGCCGACAAATATGTTGCGACCTACGGGGTGGACTCGTACTACGCGGCGATGGCTGAGCGGCCAGAGCTGAGCGACGAGGAGCGCGAGTATTTCAGCGCAAAATTGCAGCAGGCGAACTGGGCGATATATTGCGTCGAGCGCAGGCGGAGCATGCTGCTGAGCTGCACGGGCGCGGTGGTGGAGCGCCAGAGCGCGTTTTTCCGCGACGGGGTGTCCGAGCTGCTGCCGCTGACGATGACGGAGCTGGCGGACATGCTGGGCGTGCACCCGTCGACGGTGTCGAGGGCGGTCAGGGGGAAATACCTTGCCTGCCGCTGGGGAGTGTACCCGCTGTCGAAGTTTTTTGCAGCGGAGGTCACGGGCGGCGGCACCGGAGCCGGCATCCTTGCAAAGATGCGCGAGCTTATAGCAAGCGAAGACCCTGCCCACCCGCTCAGCGACCGCGAGCTGAGCGAAGCCCTCGCCAAACAGGGCTACGACATCTCCCGCCGCACCGTCGCCAAATACCGAGAGGAAGCCATCATCCCCCCTGCCTCCGCAAGACGCAAAAGATAAACGCATACCTTCAGGTGAACAAAACGGCCCCCCGGCCCGGAGCGTTCCGTGCCGAGGGGCTTTTCTGTATCCTTATCTTTTCTTTACACCTTGCGGATTACGCCCTTTTCATAGAGCTCGGCTATCTTGGCGTCATCAAATCCAAGCTCGCCGAGGATATCCTCGTTATCCATGCCGGTGGTCGGGCAGCCGCGCCAGATCTGGCCGGGGTTGTTCGCAACCTTCGGCACAAGCGCGACACCTCGCAGCTTGCGGCCGTCCACGGCATCCCACTCGGTGATTGTGTTGCGGGCTATATAGTGCGGGTGGCGCTCCGCCATCTCGTAGGTCATGACACGGCTGCAGGGCACCCCTATGCCGCAGAGTATGCTCTCAACCTCCTCTGCGTCGTGAGTGTCGCAGAGCTCTTTCACCTTCGCCTCGAGGATGTCACCGCCCGGCGTGCCGACCTTCGCAAAATTCTGAGTTGCCGGGAACGGATCGACCCCGAACTCGTAGCCGAACAGCTTCAGGCCCTTCTTCATGACGCCCGCGCCGAGGAACATCAGGTACACATAGTTGCCGTCCTTGCACCTGAACGTGCCCCATGCCGCAGTCACGTCGTTGTGAGCGCCGACCGGCCCGGTGGGAACGCCGCGATTGAACCAGTCCATAGGCCTCTGGTTCTGGAAACGGATGGCCATCTCGTACTGGGCTATGTCAAAGCTCTCGCCCTTGCCCGTCTTCTCGGCCCAGCGTACGGCCGCGATGATATTGGCAAGCCCGCTCAGGCCGGCAAGATAGTCAGTCGGGATCTCACGGCCCGGCAGCGGCTCGCGGTCCGCAAAGCCCTGCATGTACATGTAGCAGGAAAATGCCTGGCAGACCGGGTCGTAGCAGCCGCGGTTGACATAATCAGGATCTCCGCTCTGGCCGTAACCGGAGAAGTGGGCTATTACAAGGCGCGGGTTCCAGGACCACAGCACTTCGTCGGTGAGACCCCACTTGGCGTAGGTGCCGCCCTTGGAGGACTCGATGAACACATCAGCATCGGAGAGAAGGCCCTTGAGTATCTCGCGGCCCTCGGGGGACGGGATGTCGAAAGAGATATTGCGCATGTTTTTGCGGTCGCACTCTGCGCCCATGCCGCCCTTGCCGCGGTTGGTGTCGAAAGACTTGGTGCTCTCTATCCAAATGACGTCCGCACCCATCTCAGCCATCAGTTCAGCCGCTATCGGGCCAGCGACGACCGTTGACGAATGTACAACCTTTATGCCGCGGAGCATTCCAAATTCGGGTATGTCGCTTCTCTTTGCCATTTTATTTCACCTCGATAATTAATAATGTTGTTCCACCGCTCAGCAGTAGCCAAGGACCTTCCACACAGGAATGCTGGCCATGCAGGCGATGAGGTTCACGACCATGTACACCACGTTCATCTGGAAGGTGTCCTTGAAGGAGACCATCTTGTCGTTCGTAGCGGCGAGGGCCGTAGCGTAGGTGACGTTGTTTGCGGCGTAGTGCCAGACCAGCGTCGCGCAGTAGCCGGTGAAAAGGATCGGCCAGGGGTGGATGCCGTACTCCATGCAGATACCGCCGAAGATTGCGTAGATGATGGTGATGGCAGCAGTCTGGGAGACGATGACTATACGCATGACATATACGACAATGCAGATGACCGGGATGAGCAGCCAGATGTTGCTGACGACCGGAGACAGCACCGGAGCGAGCACCTGAGCCAGGTAAGACGAGAATCCCATCTTGGAAATCAGCGAGGCCAGAGAGTAGATGCAGCCGATGAACACAACGCTCGACCAGGCGATGCTGTTCTTGAAGTCGGGACCAGACAGGATACCGGTAATGAACATGAGCATGAGCACTATGAGGGAGACCATCGTGGCGTCGATGCCGGTGATATCAGTGGTCATCCAGCCCACAAGGCTGACAGCGAGGAGTACGGCCGCGATCTTTTCCTTCCTGCTCATGGGGCCGAGGGCCTCGAGCTGCTTCTTCGCAAGGCCCTTCTCCGCAGTCTTGGCGCCCTGCGCAGGCTTATAGAGCATGATGATAGCCAGGAAGCAGAGAACCAGCATTATGATCAGCCAGAGCCAGGTGCCGCTGAACCAGCTTATCCAGCTCATGCCGGCCTGCTGTTCCTCAGGCATCATGCCGATGAGGGTGAATACGGGCACCGCGCCGCTGTAGAACGCCATGCCGAGGATGGTAGTGGCTATAGCCATTGCCCCAAACAGGCCGCGCGCACCCTTGCTGCCCTTCTCATAGCCCAGCGACTCGGAAATCTGAGCGGAGAACGGTGCAAGTATTGCAGCCTTCGCGTTGAGGCTCGGGATCAGCGGGCTGATGACAAGGCCGGTGGTGAACAGCGCCGTGACCTGACCCTGGAAATTCTCCGGGAACACCTTGAGTATCATGAACGACAGCCGCTTGAGCAGCCCGCTCTTGGCAACGCCCGCAGACAGTCCGAACGCGCCGATGACCAGCCACACGGAGGAACCCGCAAAGGGCGAGAACGCATCGCCAAACGAGCAGACGCCGAAAACCACAAACGCGCACAGGCCCACTATGGTGATGACGAAGTCGGGCCACACGTTCAGAACCATCCAGATGATGAGGCAGATGAATATGCCGGCAAAACGCATCGACTCGACCGTCAGTCCCTCCGGCGGGGCTATCATGGCTATGAGTACCGCAATGATGATGGGTATAATGATTTTCAGGAGTTTTACCACGTTAAAGCCTTTTCCCTTTTCCATAACAGTCACCTTTCTTTATATTGTCGCCCGGCTCCGTCAGCGGGTGAGTTCCTTCTGTATGGAGCGGCCGGCGATGTGGACCATGATCTGGTCGGTACCGCCGCCTATGCGGTGCATGCGGGCATCGCGCCAGAGCCTCGCCACCCGGTGGTCCTCCGTATAGCCGATGCCGCCCAGTATCTGCATTGCGGAATCCGCTACCTCAAAGCCCGCTTGCGCGCAATAGAGCTTGCACAGCGCCGCAGTAGTCTTTATCGACATGCCGTTGTCCTTCTCCCACGCCGTCTTGTACAGGAAGTTACGCATGTTCTCTATCTTGATACGCATGTCCACCAGCATCTCCTGCACCAGCTGGAACGAACCTATCGTCTTGCCGAACTGGACCCTCTGCGTCGCGTACCTCAGCGCGTCGTTATAGCAGCACACCGCTATGCCCAGAGAATCCGCCGCTATCACCAGACGCTCCACCTCGAAGTTCTTCATGACCGTCATGAAGCCCTCGCCTTCCTTGCCGACCATGTCGCTTTCCTCTATCACGACATTGTCCAGGTACACTTCGCACATGCTCCTCGTGCGGTGGCCGACCTTGTGCATCGGCTTTACCGTCACGCCCGGGGCGTCCATCGGCACCAGCCAGGTCGTCATCGTCTTGTTGGGAGGCAGGTCCTTCTTCGTGAAATCACGCGTCATGCACAGCATGTACTTCGCCCTGTCAGCGTCAGTGCAGAAGGTCTTGTGGCCATTTATGACCACCTTGCCGTCCTTGCGCACAAACGAAGTCGTGATGGCGTTGCTGTCTGAGCCCGCCTGCGGCTCGCTCAGGCCGAGGCAGAAGCCCATCGCGTCGCCTTCGATCAGCCTGTCGATGACCTTCTTCTGCTGCTCCGGTGTGCCGAACTTCAGCATGTCGTCCACTTGAAGCAGAGCCCCCAGCCCCGAGGGATAGCCATGGCTGTAAACCTGCTCGCCTACCATTACCAGAGTCTGCGTATCTACCTCGACCCCGCCGAACTCCTCGGGTATGCCGAGCATGCCGAAGCCGGCCTCGATCGCCGCAAGCCTGAACTCCTTGAGCGGCTTCTGTTCCGCCTCGCAGCGCTGTATATAGCTCTCGTCGAACTCACCGCTGGCGAAAAACTCGTCGATGCTCTCAAGCAGCAGCTCCTGCTCCTCCGTCTTTCTGAAATCCATGCGTCTCTCCTTTCTCCCGGCCAAAAGGCCGGATGTCTGTCGTTAATTATGCGACAGACTTGTCTGCCTTCTAACACAGCAATCGCCGTGCCAATTGCCCGCCTACCCGGGTAAAAATATTTTCCCCGCCCTTTCCTACTCCCCGCCGCGCGCCTCCGCGAATGGCCGTTTCAAACTTCGGTAAAAATGTATCAATCCGCTACAACTCTGTATCGCTACACTCTTGTGTTGTTTTGCTACATTTTCCACATATTTATAGGAATGATTTTGGGCTACTTGACAATAGCATTGGGACTTTGATATATTATTGTCCAACGAGATGAGACGATTGGACATTTTTCGACTTCTTGCCTGCCCTTACAAAAAAGGAGGAGCATATGCCCGAGCAGCGCTTTGAAATCTCTCAGGACAGAGAGATACTCGACATGATCGATAGCTCTCTTTTCAGGTGCGGAAGATCCGGTCTGCCCGACTTTGAAGGCAGCCTTCCCGCTGTGACGGCTGAAGGCAGGGCCAGGAGCCGTCGTGCCATTTCGGGGCACACCATGCTCATCCGCGAGTCGGCGCCGAAGTACTACAAGCAGCTCACCGAGGCGCTCATATCGCATGAGGTCTGCCTTTTTTACGTCTCTCCAGATTTTTGCGTTTACGGCCGCTACGGGAATGAGCAGCTCAAGGAGGAGCTGCGCGAGCGCAACCTGCGTATCGGCTCCGACCTCAGCGAGGACGTGATAGGCACCAACGCCGCCGCGCTCTCGGCCCGCTGTGCCCAGGGCGTCTGGACGGTCGGCGAGCAGAACTATGCCCACGCGCTCAGGCCATACGCCTTTTACGCTTTCACCGTCCACGGCCGCTACGGCCGCTATGTCCACATACTTCTGGCCGCCCGGCTCGACAGGCTGAATGCCGAGACCGTGAGCCTGTTCAGGCTCATCGACGCCACGGAATCCATTTTTTCCGCCGGCCTCGTGACGGAAGACGTGCTCATCAAGGACACGATGTTCCGCCGGGACTACAGTGAGGAAAGGACCGAGAACCTGCTCATCATAATCGGCAGCAGCGGGCAGATTACCTATGCCAACGACGTGTTTTACACGATGTTCAAGACCGACTACAGTGCGGTGATAAACTTCCCTCTCACGCAGGTGGTGCCAGAGCTTTCATATGCCCTCGACGGCCTGCGCGAAGGCGCCGTGACCCCGTATCCCCGGCAGCTCAAATTTGCGGCGCTCGGCCCCGCCGAATTCTATGTCAGCTGCACCCCAATGGACCGTCCCACGGGCGGGATGGTCATAACGGCGCAAAGGGCGCAGCACGCCCAGGAGCAGCATTCTCAGTCCGGCAGCGCAAAGTACACCTTCGACGACCTCGTGGGAGTTTCCGAGCGTTTCAAGCAGCTCAAGCGCTTTGCCGAGCGCATAGCCAACACCAAGTGTACGGTACTCATCAGGGGTGAGAGCGGTACAGGCAAGGAGCTTTTCGCCCACGCCATACACAACGCCTCCGACCGCCGGAGCAAGCCTTTCGTCTCGGTCAACTGCGCCGCGATACCCCGCGACCTCATAGGCAGCGAGCTTTTCGGCTACGTCGGAGGGGCATTCACCGGGGCGAGCAGGCACGGCGCTAAGGGCAAGTTCGAGCTGGCCGACGGGGGCACGCTGTTCCTGGACGAAATAGCAGAAATGCCCCCGGACATGCAGAGCGTGCTGCTGCGCGTGCTCGAGGACAACGCTATCACGCGCATAGGCGGCAGCCGCCCCACGCCTGTCGATGTGCGTCTCATAGTCGCGACGAATCAGAAGCTGGAGGAGAGCATAAAGCACGGCTCCTTCAGGCTCGACCTCTACTACAGGCTGAATATCATATCCCTGAACATGCTGCCGCTCCGCAGCCGCAGGGACGATATCTCCGCGCTCACCGATTTCTTCATCGCGCGCTTTTCAAAGGCACACGGCAAGCAGGTCGACGGGGTCTCGAGCGAAGCGCGCGGCGCGCTGCTGACCTACGACTGGCCGGGCAACGTGCGCGAGCTGAGAAACGTCATAGAGCGCGGCGTCGTGACCTGCGACGGCCGGGTGCTGGAGCTGCGGCATCTGCCCGAGGAGATCGTAAACATACCCGACCCGAACAGGCCGCAGCAGGCGCCGGGCTCCGCCGCGCAGGAGACCAGCTCCTTCCGCGAATACAGGCGCGAGACCGCCGAGCGACTGATGAAAGAATACGCGGGCAACAAATCAAAAGTCGCCAAACGCATGGGCATTGCCCGCACGACGCTGTACAGAATACTCAGCGAGCTTGAGCAGGAGGAACAAACCTGAAGCTTCCCGGTTATTCAGAAACATTGTTAGAGAGTCCCCAGGCCGCCGAAGTGCGGCCCGGGGACTCTTTTGCTCGTGTAAAAAAAATTATTGTCACAGAGTTGGCATAGATATTGCTCATGATTTTAGCGAGGCCCCGCGGATGCTTTGAAGCGGCCCCGGAGCGGAATAATAATAGTGAGGTGCTTTATGAAGATCCTTGTATGCTACAAGTACATACGGGACGAGAACGAGATCTCCGTTGCCCCGGACAGGACGATAAAGGCCGATGCGGCCGCATGGGTGATCAGTCCCTATGATCTCAACGCCATCGAAGCAGGCATGAAGCTGGCAGCGGCCAGCGGCGGGACCGTGGAGGTCCTGACGGCCGGCGGAGAGGCCGTGGATAACTCCAAGATGCGCAAGGCCGTCCTCTCGCGCGGACCGGCAAAGATGTACGGCGTCCGCTGCCCAGAGTGCGGGGACCTGCTGTCCACAGCGAGGCTGCTGAAGCAGGCGATAGAAAAGATTGGCGGCGTAGACCTCGTCATATGCGGCGAAGGCTCCGGCGACATGTATTCCCAGCAGCTGGGCAACCTCCTCGGCGCGCTCATGGGCCTGCCGACGCTCAACTGCGTAAGCTCTCTAGAGTACGACTCGGGCGTGCTCACCGCCGGGCGCGTCTCCGGCAGCCGGACGGAAAAGTACCACATCTCCTGCCCTGCCGTCGTATCCGTCACGAGCGACATCTGCAGGGCGCACATCCCCTCGATGAAGGAAATACTCGCAGCGGGCAAAAAGCCCGTTGAGGTCTGGGACGCCTCCGAGTTCGAGGCGTCGGACAGGTCGGTCGAGTGCGTCTCCATCCTCGCGCCCGAGAGTGCCGAGCGTCGGAAGGTGGTATTCAGGCAGTCGGACGACGGCGGCGTGGACGAGTTCGTCAAGGCCATCAGGAAGCATCTGTGAGGAGGTAAACTGAAATGTTCGGAAAAGTATTTGTATTTGCCCCCGACGCCGGCACGGCGGCCGAGCTTTGCTCCGCCGCGCGCAGTATGGGTGAAAAGGTAGTGCTGGCGACCTCCTGCGCAGACAGCTTTGGCGCCGACGCGGTATATTCCCTGCCTGCGGACAGGCCCGTGCCGCTCTGCCTAGGAGCGCTGAGCGAGCTTATTAAGGAAGTGTCTCCCGAGCTGGTGCTCTGCGGGGCGAACACTGACGGAAGGCTCGTCGCGGGCATCGCGGCGGCGGCGCTCGGCGCCAGCCCTCTGTGCGACATATCATCTCTCGTCTGCGAGGGCGACACGCTCACGGCAGTCAGGATGGTCTATGGCGGCACGGCCTTTATGACCGAGACCTGCAAGGCACCCGCCGTTGCGGTGGTACAGGCCGGGGCTTTCGAGCCTGCGGAGGCCGCCGGGACTGCCGAGGCACTGCCTCTGCCCGAGGCAGGCGCCGCGGGACTTGAACTCGTCAGCTTGGCCGAAGCCGAGGCTTCGAGCGTGAACCTCGCCGCCGCCAAACGCGTAGTCGGCGTCGGGCGCGGGCTTGGCTCCGCCGACAACATACCCGCTCTGGAGAAGCTTGCCGCCGCGCTCGGCGCGGAGATCGGCTGCACCCGCCCCGTTGCCGAGGAAGAACACTGGTACTCCAAGGAGCGCTACATAGGTGTCTCCGGCTGCATGCTCAAGCCCGCGTTCTACCTGGCCGTCGGCATCTCCGGCCAGGTACAGCACATGGTCGGCGTCAACCAGGCCGGCGTCATCTTTGCCATCGACAAGAACGAGAACGCGCCCATCGTCGCACAGGCTGACTACACGCTTGTCGGCGACGCGGCCACCGCTCTGCCGCAGATACTGGATAAGCTCGGGGCCTGAGCACAGTCTCCGGGGCTGCCGTAAAAAAGGGGGTATTGGGATGTATGGAATATGCAGTCTACTTAGAAAAGCGGCCAGGTACTACCCTGACCGCACGGCTCTTGCCGACCCTTCCGGCGCTGTCAGCTACGCGGAGTTCGAGGACAGGACGAACAGTCTGGCAAACTCGCTTATAGCGCTCGGTCTGGGCAAAGGCAGCCGGATAGGCTTTGTCTGCGACAACTGCAACGAATTTTCCGTGATGTGGTTCGCCGCACAAAAGGCGGGCATCGTCACGGTGCTGCTGAACTACCGCATGACCCGCGAGGAACTCTCCCGCGACGTTCGCCGCGCCGGGTGCCGAGCGCTGTTTTATGCTCCGAAATGGCGGGATATCATCCTCGGCCGCGACACAAGCGGCTCCGGCGTGGAGCACCAGATCACCTTCGGCGGCGTAGCACCCAACGGACACCTGTGCCTCGACGAGCTGACAGCCTCGGGCAGCCCCGAGCCGCCCGGCGTGGATATCTGCGAAACCGATTGGTCGACCATACTCTACACCAGCGGCTCCACCGGGCTGTCCAAAGGCGTTATCCGCACCCAGCGCATGATCTACGACTACGCCATGCAGATGGCTGCCGAGCACGAGTTCTACAAGACCGAGCACATATCCATACTCTCGCATTCGCCGCTCTTTCACACCGGAGGGCTCAGCATGCTGCTCAAGTCCGTCGCGCTCTGCGGGACCTATGTCGGTGTAAACGGCGTCGAGCCAGACGTCTATGCAGAGCTGATACGCAAGTATTCCGTGACTCAGCTCTTTCTCGTACCTCCAGTGAATATCATGCGGCTGTATAACGACGAGAGTTTCCGACGTCAGAGCTTCGGGAGCGTGAACTTCATCTGGGCGACCGGCGGCAAGCTCTCGACCGAGTACGTACAGGCCATGCAGGAGCTGTTCCCCGGCGTGCGCATTAAGACCTCCTACGGCGGCACAGAGTTCTGCGCCGCGTGCAGCATGAGCCTGTATTTCACGCGGGAGCTTCTGGAACAGCAGCCGGATATTGTGGACAGTGCGGGCTGGATAGGGCAGTTCATTGACGTCAGGATAGTCCGCGACGACGGCACCGAGGCGGCTCCGGGCGAGCCGGGTGAGCTGCTTGTCTCTTCCCCCTTCGTGATGCTGGGCTACCTCGACGACCCGGGAGAAACGGGCAAGGTGCTCCGCGACGGCTGGTACAGCACCGGCGACGTGTTCCGCATCGACGAGCGCGGGCTGTTCTTCTTCCTCGACCGCAAGAGCGCGATGATCAAGACCGGCGGCGAAAACGTCTACCCAAACGAGGTCGAATCAGTTCTGCGCGAGCACCCGGACATCGTGGACTGTGCGGTGGTGGGTCTGCCCGACCCGAAATGGGGCGAGGCGGTGGCGGCGGCGGTCGTGCCTAATTCGGACAGTCTTGACCTGCGAAAGGTCGTTGCCTACACGAGGCAGAAGCTGGCGGGCTTCAAAAAACCGCTCTACTATACCGTCCTGCCCGATTTGCCCCGTATGGGTTCCGGCAAGATCGACCGCAGGGCGCTGCTGGACGAGGCGAAATACCGGTTTACCGGCATAGACGAAATTTGCAGAGAACTGTAAGGAGGACAAAATGGCTGAGATTTGTAACGAACTGCTCCGTGCGCTCGAGAACGCGGTTGGCAGTGAATATATGGCCTACGGCGAAGCGGTGGGCGCGGACTATGGGCATGACGAGCTGGCCGGTGGGGCGGCGC
>OJRC01000266.1_pt1 | contig 40973 bp, 36 predicted proteins | sample 1599081 | NCBI WGS metagenome assembly OJRC01 (sample SAMN03922519, study PRJEB24848) | human gut metagenome | isolation source: stool sample | host: Homo sapiens | place: Germany | collected 2010-02 | reverse complement strand
GTCCCGGCAGACATTACTGCCGGGACTGAAACTGTCTTACGACCACCCGCATTTCCGCCGTCCCGGTTTTTATAGAGCATGCCTTTCTGTTAGGACTTCCTGTCATCCCGCAGAGCACCGGTCTCCGTATCGCGCGAATAGTGGCGCAGGAATTCCCACACAAGCTCCGCCATGGACGGAGCAGGCCAATGCGGGAAATTGTCCACGGAGACGATCTGCAGTGTGTCGTCACCATAGCGGTCCGTCACCGTGCCGATATAGTGGTCGCAGCCGTAAATGCGCCGTACCTCGGTTTTGGAGAACGGCATGCCGATGCGGCGGCAGACGATATCCTCGCTCTCCGCACAGGCGAGGACCTCCTCGAGCGTGACCTCGGGGCAGTTACAGGAACGCAGGCGAAGATTCAGTGATTCGACCTTGTATGCGGCATTCGGGGCCTGCACCGGCAGGCGGTTGCGTGCCGTCTCCCGTCCGCGCGGGTTCGTGCGGCGTGCGCCATACATGCCGCGCTGCGGCGCATCCTCATAATAAGGCACAAGATACAGGCCCTCTTGCTGGCCGCAGACGGTCAGGATCGGGACGCGCACCTGAGCCGCGTGCTGCACGCGCTCTTCCGGCTCCATCCCCATGGAAAACGGCCCGGCAAGGCATCCGCACGGCGCGGCCGCAGCCAGAAGCTCCGGCCGGGCGAACAGCAGGGCATTTGTCTGCGCGCTCCCCTGCGAATAGCCCGTGCAGTACACGCGGCCGGGGTCGACCGGGTAGTCCCGCGTCAGAATGTCATACAGACGCAGGAGATTTTGGAGCGAGTGATCCTGCGGGATGCAGACGATCAGCTCCTCGCGCGCTGCGATGGGCAGAAAACCGGAGCACTCCTCCCAATTGATCGGCATGCTACTCCCGTGGAGCACGAACAGCAGCGGGTAGCGGCGGGAGCTTTTTTCTCGTGCCGAAACGGGCGTGAACAGCGCCCAGCGGTGATAGAAGTCATTGCGCTCCATCACTTGCTTGTCCAGACCCTGCGCGTGCCACTTCTGCACATAGGCCGGATCCATTTCGTCGCCGTAGCGGATGTAGTCTTCAAATTGCAGCACCATCTGCCGCCCCATTTCGCTGTGGATGAGCGCTTCGATGTCGCAGCCCTCTGCCGCGATGCGCGGCGTGCGGTCGCGCAGGGAAATCAGCTCGCGGTCCCCGCTTTCCGGCTTGCTCCAGACGACCGGGATGTCCCAGAGGTACAGCTCTGCATAGTCCATTTGGTTTCCCCCAAATATAGGAAGGACCTGCTGCATGCGCTGCGGCAGTTCCGTTTTATCCTGAGATCGGAATTGCCGTTTACAGGCCGTTCTTCTTCTCGTTCTTTTTGCGTTCCTTTTCGGCCTTCTTGGCGGCGGCCTTCTCCTTGGCGGCAGCCTGCGCCTCGGCGCGGGCCTTCTGCGCAGCCTCCTGTGCGGTGTTATTCGTCATAACAGACCACTTGGCCAGCTCCATGCGGACGCGGTCCATGCTGGTCTCGATGACGATATTGTCGCCCTTGATGTCGACGATCTTACCGACGATGCCGCCGATGGTCGTGATCTTGTCGCCTTCCTTCAGAGAATTGCGAAGGTTCTCTTCTTCCTTCTTTTTCTTCTTCTCGGGGCGGATGATCATGAAGTAGAACACCGCGACCATAACGACAAGGATAAGGATCATGCTGTAGTCCATAGGATTTTCCTCCAGTTTTTCACATTGTTTTTATTATACAGGCACATAGCTGCCATTGCAAGAAAAATATTATGAATTTTTTTAGATGCGGCGGTCGAGCCGCTCGGAGTATGTCCGGCGGAATTCCTCGAACCGGCCTTCGTCCAGCGCCTGACGGATGCGTTCCATCAGCTTGTTGTAAAAATACAGATTGTGCATGACGGAAAGCCGCATGGCCAGCATTTCCTCTGCCTTGAACAGATGGCGCAGATACGCGCGGGAATAGCGGCGGCAGACCGGGCAGTCACAGGCCGGGTCGATGGGCTGCATGTCGCGCTCGTATTTCGCGTTCTTCAGATTGATGGCGCCCTCCCAGGTGAAGAGCTTCGCGTGTCGCGCATTGCGCGCGGGCATGACGCAGTCGAAGAAGTCTACGCCGCGGGCGACGCCCTCAATGATGTTCGACGGTGTGCCGACTCCCATGAGATAGCGCGTTTTGTCCTTCGGCATATAGGGCTCGACGGCGTCGATGATGTCGTACATCGTCTGCGTGCTCTCGCCGACGGCAAGGCCGCCGATGGCATAGCCCGGAAGGTCCAGCTCGGCGATCTGCTGCATGTGGCGGATGCGCAGGTCGGCGTAGGTACCGCCCTGGTTGATGCCCCAGAGCATCTGCTGCGGGTTCACCGTGTCCGGCAGGGCATTCAGGCGGGCGTTTTCCGCCTTGCAGCGGACGAGCCAGCGATAGGTGCGGTCGACGGAGCGGGCTACATAGTCATAGGGCGCGGGATTCTCGATGCACTCGTCAAAGGCCATGCAGATATCCGAGCCGAGGTTCGACTGGATCTGCATGCTCTCCTCCGGGCCCATGAAGATCTTGTGGCCGTCGATGTGCGAGGCGAAATACACACCCTCCTCCTTGATCCGGCGCAGGCTTGCCAGCGAGAATACCTGAAATCCGCCGGAGTCCGTCAGGATCGGGCCGTCCCACGTCATAAAACGGTGCAGGCCGCCCAGATCGTGCACGAGCCGGTCGCCGGGGCGCAGATGCAGATGGTAGGTGTTGGAAAGCTCGACCTGACAGCCGATGGCCTTGAGATCCGCCGCGCTCAGCGCGCCCTTGATGGCGCCCTGCGTGCCGACGTTCATGAACACGGGCGTCTGCACCGTGCCGTGCGCGCAGGTAAATACGCCCCGCCGCGCCTTTCCTTCGGTTTTTAACAGTTGAAACATGGTATACTCCTGCACATATGCTTATATTTAACAATATAGAAATTATGTGAATTTACTCAATGAACATGGCATCGCCAAAGCTGAAAAATCTGTAACGCGACTTTACGGCCTCGTGATAGGCGTGCATGACATGGTCATAGCCCGCAAAGGCGGACACCAGCATGATGAGCGTGCTCTCCGGCAGGTGAAAATTCGTGATGAGCGCGTCCATCGCACGGAACTGATAGCCTGGATAGATGAAGATATCCGTCCAGGCGCTCTTTTCTGTGAACGTGCCGTCCGGCTCGGCCAGCGATTCCAGCGTCCGGCAGGATGTCGTGCCGACGCAGATGATGCGGCCGCCGTTCTGCCGCGTGCGGTTGAGCACCTCGGCCGTCTCAGCGGAGAGCATGCAGAACTCGCTGTGCATATGGTGCTCCGTGATCTCGTCTGCCTTGACGGGGCGGAATGTTCCGAGTCCCACATGCAGCGTGATATAGGCAAGCATAACGCCCTTGTCGGCAATGCGCTGCAGCAGCTCCTTTGTGAAGTGCAGTCCGGCCGTCGGCGCGGCGGCGGAGCCGGTGACGCGGGAATAGACCGTCTGATAGCGCTCGCCGTCGGCTAGCTCCTCGCGGATATAGGGCGGAAGCGGCATTTTGCCGAGGCGCTCGAGCAGCTCGAGGAAGATCCCCTCATAGTGGAACTGCACCAGGCGGTTGCCGCCCTCCTCCTCGGCCGTGACCGTCGCGGTGAGCGCGCCGTCGCCGAACGAGAGCTCCGCACCGGGGTGCAGCTTGCGGCCCGGCTTGGCGAGGCATTCCCAGACGCCGCCGCCCTTGTCCTGCAGGAGCAGCAGCTCCACGGCTCCGCCCGTCGGCACGCGGTGGCCGAGCAGGCGCGCGGGCAGCACGCGCGAATCGTTCATCACAAGGCAGTCGCCCGGCTGCAGGTAGTCCACGATATCATAAAAATGCCGGTGCTCCAGCTCGCCGGTCTCCCGGTGGAGCACCATCAGGCGGGAGCTGTCGCGCCGCTCCAGCGGTGTCTGTGCGATGAGCTCCTGCGGCAGATCATAGTAAAAATCACTGGTTTTCAAGAAATTCGTCCCTTTCCAAGTATCAGCGGAATATCCCGCCCTGCTCATCGAGCATTTCGAGCCTGCGGCAGCGGATAAAGTCCGGCTTTGCTTCCGGCAGATAGCGCTCGATGGCGGCGGCAAGCAGCATGGGGTTGAGCGACGGCTCCTGCGCGCTGACCTCGCACGTCAGCAGCAGCGCGCCCGGCGCAGCCTCCACATGATAGGCGTGCAGCATGGGGCGGATGTCCGTCTCAGCCATGCCGCGCTTCGTGCGCTTTTCGACCACGAGCTCCGTCCGATCCAGCAGGGTTGTGATCGCGGCAGGCTCCGGCACAGCACCGTCATATTCCAGCGTGAGCAGCGCGCGCAGGCGGCGCAGCTCACGGGCCTTGCGCGTGCTTTCATAGACCTCGAGCACCCGCACGCCCTCCGGCAGGACGGCGTTGAGTGCTTCCGGCGTGACGGCAAGCTCGCCGTCCAGCTCGTATTCCATGAGCTCGCACACGCTCTCCATGCCGACGCTCAGCGGCAGCAGCATGGACACATAGGCATGCGGCGTGAAGCCCTGCGAATAGTGCAGCACCACACCGGCCCGGCGGAACGCGCGCTGCATGAGCCGCATCAGGTCCAGATGCGACATCCAGACGGCGCGGCCTGTTTTTTCAAAGCGGATCCTATGCATCGCAGCGCCCTCCCTTCAGAAGGCAGTTTGCGCCGCAGCCGTTGCAGGCCGTCCGGCAGTCGGGCGTCGTTTCGGAGCGGTAGGCACGCTCGCGCTCGCGCAGCAGGCAGCCCGTGCTCACGCCGTCGGAGATCGTGTCCCACGGCAGCAGCTCGTTCAGACCGAAGCCGCGCGTCGTATAGAAATCCGGGTCGACGCCGCAGGCCGCGAATGCGTCCAGCCACGTCTGATAGGAGAAATACTCATCCCAGCCGTCCAGCCGCGCGCCGCGGCGCACGGCCTCCTCCAGCACGGGGCCGAGGCGGCGGTCGCCGCGGGCCAGAACGGCCTCAAGGCGGCTCAGGTCGGCAGCGTGCCAGTTATACTCGATGCTCTTCGACGGCATATTGTCCTTGAGCAGGCGCGCCCGGCGGAGATATTCCTCCGGCGTGATCTGCTTCTCCCACTGGAAGGGCGTGAACGGCTTCGGAACAAAGAAGGCCGTTGCCACATGGATGCGCACGCCGCGCTTTTTGTTGCTGGCGTGCTCGCGCCACGTCTTCAGGATCTCATAGACAAGCTTTGCGATGCCGAGCACATCCTCGTCCGTTTCCGTGGGCAGCCCGAGCATGAAGTAGAGCTTCACATTGTTCCAGCCGCCCTCAAAGGCGATGGCGCAGGTATCGAGGATCTCCTGCTCCGTGACATTCTTATTGATGGCGTCGCGCAGGCGCTGCGTACCGGCCTCCGGCGCGAACGTCAGGCCGCTCTTGCGCACCTGCTGCAGCCGCAGCATGAGATCGCGGGAAAAATTGTCCGCGCGCAGCGACGGCAGCGAGAGATTGATCTTGCGCGGCGCGCAGTAATCGAGCATGGCATCTGCCAGCTCCGGCAGGCCGCGGTAGTCGGATGTTGAAAGGCTGGAAAGCGTGATCTCATGGCAGCCGGAATTTTCCAGAGACTCAATGGCCTGACGGCGCAGCGTCTCGGGCGAGCGGGGCCGCACCGGACGGTAGGTATAGCCCGCCTGGCAGAAGCGGCAGCCGCGGATGCAGCCGCGCATGACCTCGAGATTTGAGCGGTCATGGACGATTTCCGTATTCGGGACGATGCCGTCCGTCGGATAGAGCGCGGTGTCCAGATCCTGCACGATGCGCTTTGTCACGCGCGCAGGCGCGCCGTCCAGCGGGGTGACCGAGGCCAGCGTGCCGTCGGCATTCCACTCATGGCGGTACAGCGACGGCACATACACGCCCTCGATCTGCGCCACGGCGCGGAGAAATTCCGATCTGCTCCAGCCCTCGCGCTTAGCGCGGCGATAGAGCTCCAGAATTTCCGGCGTGCTCTCCTCGCCCTCGCCGACGGAGAAGAAATCAATGAAATCCGCCAACGGCTCCGGGTTATACACGCATGCGCCGCCCGCAAAGACCATATGCTCCAGTCCCGTGCGGTCGGCCGCATGCAGCGGCACGCCGGATAGACGCAGCATATTGAGCACGTTCGTGTAGCTCATCTCATAGCCGATGGTAAAGGCAATGAGGTCGAACTCCGACACCGGGTCGCCGCTCTCAAGCGCATACAGCGGCAGGCCGTTTGCGCGCATGGCATCCTCCATATCACCCCACGGGGCAAAGACGCGCTCACACCACACGCCCTCCATGCGGTTCATGACCGCATAGAGGATGCGCATGCCGAGATTAGACATGCCGATCTCATAGGTATCCGGAAAGCAGAAGGCAACGCGCAGCTCAACGCTGCGCTTGTCCTTCATTGTCTGTCCATATTCCCCACCCACATAGCGCGCAGGCTTCTGTACGGTGGGCAAAATGCGTTCCAACTTTTCTGTCATAAAGCTTCCTTACTTGACGAGACTCAGCAGATACTGGCCATACTCCGTCATGCGGAGCTCCTGCCCCCGTGCTGCGACCTCCTCATCTGAAATGAATCCCTGCTCCCAGGCAATCTCCTCGGGACAGGCAATATAAAGTCCCTGCCGGGACTGCACGGCCTCTACATACTGCGCGGCATTGAGCATGCCCTCGGGCGTGCCGGTGTCGAGCCAGGCCATGCCGCGGGTCATCAGCTCCACATGGAGCCTCCCCTGCCGCAGATACAGCTCGTTGAGGGCCGTGATCTCCAGCTCACCGCGGGCGGACGGCTGCAGGGTGTGCGCCAGCTTTGCCGCGTCGCCGTCATAGAAATACAGGCCGGGGACGGCATAGCGGGACTTGGGCTTTTCCGGCTTTTCCTCGATGGAAAGGACCTGACCCTGTGCGTCGAATTCCACGACGCCGTAGGCACTCGGATTCTTCACGGGATAGCCGAAGACCGTCGCACCCTCCGTCCGGACAGCGGCGGCACGGAGCAGCTGTTCGAGCTGCGCGCCGTGAAACATGTTGTCGCCCAGCACAAGGCAGCACGGCGCGCCGCCGATGAATTCCTCGGCGATGAGGAAAGCGTCCGCAATGCCGCGGGCGACCGGCTGCACGCCGTATTCCACATGGATGCCAAACTGGGAGCCGTCTCCCAGCAGGCGGCGGTAGGACTCGCAGTCCGCCGGAGCCGTGATGAGCATGATGTCGCGGATGCCCGCCATCAGCAGTACGCTCAGTGGATAATAGACCATCGGCTTGTCATAGATCGGGATCAGGGGTTTGGAGACGGCGCGGGTCATGGGGTACAGGCGGCTGCCCTTGCCGCCAGCGAGAATGATACCTTTCATCCGAATGTCCTCCCTATGATGTTGAATATGATATGCAAGCCGGGGTATCCCGGCGCTCGTACCGTTGTGTTTCCTCCCGGCACTTATGACACGTTCGCGGCCGGTCTTCCGCCTGCCTCCGGGTGATAGGTCGGCACGACCTGCGCCAGCAGCGTCCGGATCGCGGGTGAATTTTCCCGGCAGGCCGCTGCAAGGGCCGTGAGCTGCCGCTCAAAGGCAGGAACGTCGATGTCCAGCGGACGGCCGATATGGATCAGATGGTTCGGCGTGGAGCGAAGCCCCTCTTCCTGCATGAGCATCTCTTCATAGAGCTTCTCACCGGGGCGCAGGCCGGTATAGCGGACCTCGATATCCACATCCGGCTCAAAGCCGGAAAGACGGATGAGGTTGCGGGCCAGATCGTCAATGCGGACCGGCTCGCCCATATCCAGCACGAAAATCTCGCCGCGGCCGGCATAAGCGCCCGCCTGCAGCACGAGGGATACCGCCTCAGGGATCGTCATAAAATAGCGGATGATGTCCGGGTGCGTCACGGTTACGGGGCCGCCCTCCTCGATCTGCCGCCGGAACAGCGGGATGACGCTGCCGTTGCTGCCGAGGACATTGCCGAAGCGCACGGCCACGAATTTTGTTTTGGAGCGCTCCGCCATGGTCTGCACGATCATCTCGCAGACGCGCTTGCTCGCACCCATGACGTTCGTCGGGTTCACGGCCTTATCCGTCGAGATGAGCACGAAGGTCTCCGTGCCGTAGCGGTCCGCAGCCTGCGCCACATGGAGCGTTCCGAATACGTTATTTTTAATGGCTTCGTTCGGGCTTCCCTCCATCAGCGGCACATGCTTGTGCGCCGCAGCGTGGAACACGATGTCCGGCCGGTACTGCGCAAACAGGGAGCTGACCCGCATTTCGTCACGCACGGAGCCGATACACACGGCAAGGTCCAGCTCCGGGTGTGTGCGGTGCAGCTCCTGCTCGATGGCATAGGCGTTGTTTTCATAGATATCCAGCAGCACAAGGCGCTTCGGCGTATGACGCGCGATCTGGCGGCAGAGCTCACTGCCGATGGAACCGCCGCCGCCCGTGACGAGGATCGTCTTGCCGGACAGGTAGCCCGCGATCTGGGAGAGGTCGACCTCCACGCAGTCACGGCCGAGCAGGTCCTGTACGTCCACATTGCGGATCTTCTGGATGTTGACCTCGCCGTTTGCCAGCTGATAAATGCCCGGCAGGATCTTCAGGCGGCAGCCTGTCTTTTGGCAAAGCTGCAGAATATTTCGCCGTTCGCGCACGGCTGCCGTCGGAATGGCCAGCACGATCTCTTCGATGCGGCGGGACTGTGCCAGTGCGACAATGTCTTCCCGCGTTCCGGCGATCTTGACGTTGCGAATGTACTTGCCGAGCTTGTCGCGGTCATCGTCGATGACGCACACCACGTTGTTCTGGGAATTTTCGCTCGTCTGGAATTCCCGCAGCACGAGCATGCCGGCGCTGCCTGCACCGATGAGCATCGTGCGCTTCTTGCGCTTCTCGCTGCCGGAGCGGTGCAGGATCGTGCGGATGAGACGATAGGAAAAGCGTGATGCGCTGAGCAGCGCCACCAGATACAGCCCGGCCAGAACCGGGAAGCTGCGCGGCAGGTCGAGCACGCCGAACAGGATCAGCAGCAGCGTCGCGGCGGCAAACAGGAAGCAGGCACACAGAATGTGCAGCAGCTCCTCGACCCCGGCAAATTCCCAGAGGCTGCTGTAGAGCTTCAGCGGTATGAACAGGGCGATCATGCCGATCGCCATCCACGGGAAAGCCGCATGCAGTGCAGGCAAAAAGCCGCTGTCGCGCATGAGTGTGTGGATACTGAGGTCGAATCGCGACAGCAGCGCCAGCAGGCATGCCAGATACAGCAGCATGACGTCGAGCAGCATCAGGCATGCGACGCGGACGACGAGCTTCCAGTTGATTTCGGATTTGCGTTGTTTCATAGACTCTCTCTCATTTCTGCCCTTTCCTGCCGTTCCCCGGCAGGACTGCCCGCAGGTGGAAGATCGCCTGCCTGCACCAGCGCAGGCGCGGCCACAGCGCGCAGTAGACCCGGTAGCCGGGCGCCCTGCGCGTAAAAAAATGTCCTTTTCGTTCGAAGGCCACAGCCCGCGCGATGACCTGCTCCGGCCGGATCCCCCGCTCCGGCTCGGTCTGGCGGTCCCCGCAGAAAACGAGCGTGCCGTCCTGCCCGAAGCCGGTCAGGCGATGCAGCACATAGCTGCCGTCGGCGCGGCGGTAGAGCAGGACCTCACCCCGGCGCAGACGCTCCGGCACGGGGCCGAGCGTTACGCGGTCACGGCCGCCGGCCAGAAGCGGCAGCATGCTTCCGCCCGTCACGGTCAGCACGACGGTAGCTTCCAGCCGCTCCCGCAGCAGAGGCTCCGCCTGTGCAAGATGCAGCGGACGCGGCGTATGCGTATTTTTCTCCACTCGCCGCGCCCCCTCTGCGCAAACCGCTTTTCTTCCGCACCGGTTTGTGGTATACTATAATTATAGCTCTGCAAGCACCTGCAGCGTCTGGGCTGCGGCCCGCAGCTGGATGACGCGGACGGCCCGCGGCATACGCGCCAGCTCCACGACCGGCTCAATGTTCAGGACACCGCGGAAGCGGATGTCCCGCAGGGCGTCGAAGATCGGCTTCCACTCCAGCGTTCCGTAGCCGGGGAACAGATGCAGGTCCTCAAAGACCGGCCGGATCAGGCCGTAGTTGTCGTTCAGATGCAGCGTGGCCAGATTGCCGCGCCACGCACGGATCATCTCCGGCACGTCCTGCCCGCTGATGTGGGCATGGCCGGTGTCGAGGCACAGCTGCACACGGTTCGAGCCAATGCCGTAGACGAGCTCCAGCATGTCCTGCGCCGTTGTGTAGGGCACGGGCGCGTCGCCCGGCTGCTGCAGATGGCGATAGTCGAACGTGTTTTCCAGATTGATCACAATGTCGAACTTCTCCGCCAGCGGCAGAAGCTCGTGGAACCAGCGGACGTTCCAGTCGTGGATGCGCGGCCAGAGGCTGCGGTCCGGCATGCGGTGCAGATACAGCACCGGATGGAAGATCAGCTGGCGGCAGCCGAGGATGGCGCAGGCCTCCATCGTCCGCTCATAGATTTCATAAGGTGATTCGTAGTGCAGGTCGTCCGGAATGGCCTGCTCCCAGGAGGCGTGTGCCTGCGTGATGGGCAGCCCGATCCGGTCCGCCGTGCGGCGCACCCCACGCGCCCACTGGCGCCAGTCGTCTCCGCGCAGCGGCGCGTCCTGCGGGCGGCTGTATACGCTCAGCGGGAAATCGAGGCTGTCGAACCCCGCGTCCCGCACCGTCTGCATCGCATCCTCGACGGTGGTCTCCAGGCAGAAGCTTGCCATGGCGCTGCTGATGAAATGCACGATGTCCGTGCCTCCTTTGCCGCATTCTCTTTTTCCAATTCAGTATACCATCGTTCCGTTTCTTTGTCAAATGAACTTCGCCGGAGGGAGATATAAAATGAAAAGAATGCCAGATCGGCTCGCGGCTCCCGTCCGCTTCATCCGCCGGATCGCTTTGTTCCGCGTTCCGCTCTATGCCGCAAATGCGTCGTTTTATCTGGTGCTGTCCGTCTTCCCCGCGATTCTGCTTGTTCTGGCGCTGCTGCCGCACACCGGCCTGACGGAGGCGCACCTGCTCTCTGCCCTGCACGGCGTGATCCCTTCCGTGTTTGAACCTGCGCTGGAGTGGGTCATCCGGGACCTCGGGAGCAATTCGTCCCTCACGCTTATCCCGGTTTCGGCCATTATGGCCATCTGGTCGTCCTCCCGCGGCGTTTACTGCATCAAGACCGGTCTGAACGCGATCTACGGTGAACGCGAGAGCCGCGGCTATGTCTATACGCGGCTGGTCAGCGTGCTTTATACCGTGCTGCTGCTTGCCGCCCTCCTGCTGACGCTGGTGCTGCATGTCTTCGGCAGCCAGCTTACCGCGTGGATCGCCGGAAAGCATGTGCCGATCCTGCGCCTGCTGTCGCGCGTGCTTCGCTTCCGGGGCCTTGTGCTGTTTGCCCTGCTGACGCTGCTGTTCTGGGCGATCCTGTGCGTTTTCCCGAACCGCCGCATTCCCCTGCTCCGCGCACTGCCGGGTGCAGCCGGTGCCTCGCTCGGCTGGCTGGTGTTTTCATCGCTGTTCTCCGTCTATGTGCAGCACTTCGGCTCCTACTCCGTGTTTTACGGCAGCCTTGCCGGCATCGCCATGGCCATGCTGTGGCTTTATGTGTGCATGTCCATTCTGTTCTACGGCGGCGTGCTCAATTGCCTGCTGTTCGAACGAAGATTGCAGCAAGGGAAATAGGAAATATATCGTTTTAATATGAATTTTTGAATCTGTATTCTGACTTTATATTTTTCTGCCGAAAAAAATCAAAAAAATTGAAAAAAGTACTTGCAATTTGGCGGGAGGTTTGATATAATATCCGTGCACTGAGGGAAACGACACAAGAAAAGTTCATATGGGGGTATAGCTCAGCTGGGAGAGCGCTTGAATGGCATTCAAGAGGTCAGCGGTTCGATCCCGCTTATCTCCACCAAAAACCATCGATTTCATTTGGAATCGATGGTTTTTCTATATTTTTCAGCCTGTTTTGTGCTGGGCGTTTTTGCCTTGGACAACAAATGGACAACAGACCTTCTCAATTTCTTTTTTCTTCTTACTGTGGGAAGGAAGAAGTTATGGCATCTGTCAAAGAAGAAATAATCACGCCGGACTCCCCTTCCCCGGGAGCCCGGCTTTCTTTTACTCCAGATATTTTTTCAGCTTCTTCATGTGGTCGATGGCCTCCTGCAGGGAGGCTGCTTTTGCCGGAAGTGGGTCTGTTCAAACTGCGGCGGATATGCTATACTAAATATTTGGGAAAAACATTTGCCCTGCGGGGCGTGAGGTGAAGCATGAAAAAGCTGCTGGTCTATTTGAAGGATTATAAAAAAGAGAGCATTCTAGGGCCGCTGTTCAAGCTGCTCGAGGCTTCGTTCGAGCTGCTCGTGCCGCTTGTCGTCACGAAGATCATCGACGTCGGCATCGCCACGGGCGACGTTCATTACATCGTCCGTATGGTGCTGCTGATGGTCGGCCTGGCGCTCATCGGCCTCATCTGCTCCATCACGGCGCAGTATTTCGCGGCGAAGGCCGCCGTCGGCTTTGCGGCCGGGCTGAAATCCGCTCTGTTCCGCCATATCCAGAGCCTGTCCTACAGCGAGATGGACCATCTCGGCACGGCCTCGCTCATCACGCGCATGACGAGCGACGTCAATCAGCTGCAGTCCGGCGTGAATCTGGTGCTGCGCCTGTTCCTGCGCTCACCGTTTATCGTGTTCGGTGCGATGGTCATGGCCTTTACCATCGACGTCCGCTCGGCGCTCGTCTTTGCGGTGGCCATTCCCCTGCTGTCCGTCGTCGTGTTCGGCATCATGCTGCTGACCATGCCGCTCTACCGCCGTGCACAGGCCGGGCTGGACCGCCTGCTGCGCCGCACACGCGAGAATCTCAGCGGCGTGCGCGTCATCCGCGCCTTCCACAAGGAGGCTGAGGAGACGGCGCAGTTTGCGGAGGAGAATGAGAGCCTGACGCGCCTGCAGCTCTTTGTGGGCCGCATTTCCGCCTTGATGAACCCCCTGACCTACGTCCTCATCAACAGCGCGATCGTCGCCCTGATCTGGACGGGCGCGTGGCAGGTCGAGCGCGGCGCGCTGACGCAGGGCCAGGTCGTGGCGCTCGTCAATTACATGTCCCAGATCCTGGTCGAGCTCATCAAGCTCGCGAACCTGATCATTACGATCACGAAGGCGGCTGCCTGCGCCCGCCGCATCGAAAGCGTGTTTGACGAGAATTCGAGTATGACGTTCCCGGGCGAGCCCGCTCAGGATGATCCCACTGCACAGGACGCCGTCGTGTTCGAAAATGTCGCGCTGCGCTACGGCGGCGCGGGCGCAGAGTCGCTGTCCGGCCTGAGCTTCCGCGTGCGGCGCGGGCAGACCGTCGGTATCATCGGCGGCACGGGCTCCGGAAAGACCTCGCTCGTCAATCTCATCCCCCGCTTCTATGACGCGACGGCCGGGCGCATCCTCGTCGACGGCGTCGACGTGCGCGACTATCCTGCCGGGCAGCTGCGCAGCAAGATCGGCATCGTGCCGCAGAAGGCCGTCCTGTTTGCCGGGACCATCGCGGAGAATCTCCGCTGGGGCAAGGAGGACGCAACGGAGGCCGAGCTGCAGGTCGCGCTCGAGACCTCGCAGGCGGCGGAGTTTGTTTCGACCCGCGAGGGCGCGCTGAACGCCGCGGTCGCGCAGGGCGGCAAGAACCTCTCCGGCGGCCAGCGCCAGCGACTGACCATTGCCCGCGCACTCGTGCGCGATCCTGAAATTCTCATCCTGGACGACAGCGCCTCTGCGCTGGACTACGCCACGGATGCGCGCCTGCGAAAGGCCATCCGCGCCCACGATGCGAACGTCACCGTATTTCTGGTGTCGCAGCGCGCGGCCTCCATCCAGTATGCCGATCAGATCCTCGTGCTGGATGACGGCGCGCTTGTCGGGCAGGGCACGCATGCTGAGCTGCTCGAATCGTGCCCGGTCTATCAGGAGATCTACTATTCCCAGTTCCCGAAGGAGGCGCAGAACGCATGAAAAAGAGAAACACCATGCGCAAGCTCCTGCGCTATCTGAAAAAATACTGGCTGCTGCTGATCCTGTCTCTGCTGTTTGCGGCGCTGACCGTAGCCATGACGCTGTATCTGCCGATCCTCATCGGGCAGGCCGTCGACCTCATCGTCGCGCCGGGGCAGGTGGAATTTTCCACCATCGCCCGTCTGCTGCTCAAAATGGGCATCCTTATCGGCGCAACGGCGCTGTCGCAGTGGATCATGAACGCCTGCAACAACCGCATCACCTACCGCACCGTGCGCGATATCCGCAGCGATGCCTTTGCGCGGCTGGAGATCCTTCCCCTGCGCTACATCGATGCGCACAGCTACGGCGAGATCGTCAGCCGCATGATCGCGGACGTCGACCAGTTCGCAGACGGCCTGCTCATGGGCTTCACGCAGTTCTTTACGGGCGTGCTCACCATCGTCGGCACGCTGCTGTTCATGCTGTGGATGAATCCTGTTATCACGCTCGTCGTTGTGGTCATCACGCCGGTGTCGCTGTTCGTTGCGAGCTTCATTGCCCGCAAGACCTATGCCATGTTCAAGGAGCAGTCCGCCGCCCGCGGCGAGCAGACCGGCATCATCGACGAGATGGTCGGCAATCAGAAGGTCGTGCAGGCCTTCGGCTATCAGGAACGCGCACAGGACCGCTTTGACGAGGTCAACGAGCGGCTGCGCAAGTGCTCGCTGCGCGCCATCTTCTTCTCGTCCATCACGAATCCGTCCACACGCTTCGTCAACTCGCTCGTCTATGCGGGTGTCTGCGTGGCGGGCGCGCTCAGTGCCGTGCACGGCGGCATCTCCGTCGGTCAGCTGACGAGCTTCCTCAGCTATGCCAACCAGTATACGAAGCCTTTCAATGAGATCTCGGGCGTTGTGACGGAGCTGCAGAATGCGCTGGCCTGCGCCGACCGCATCTTCGAGCTCATCGAGGAAACGCCGCAGACCCCGGAGCCCGCCGATGCGAAGACGCTCACGGACCCAGACGGCAGCGTCGCGCTGGAGGACGTCTCGTTCTCCTATGTCCCGGAGCAGCACCTGATCGAGCATTTTGATCTTGCCGCGAAGCCCGGCCAGCGTATTGCCATCGTCGGACCGACCGGCTGCGGCAAGACGACGATCATCAATCTGCTCATGCGCTTCTACGATGTTGACAGCGGCTGCATCCGCGTGAGCGGCGAGGATATCCGCGATTTGACGCGCGGCAGCCTGCGCACGTCCTACGGCATGGTGCTGCAGGACACCTGGCTCAAGACCGGCACCATCCGCGAGAATATCGTCATGGGCAAGCCGGACGCAACGGACGAGGAGGTCATCGCTGCGGCAAAGGCCTCCCACGCGCACGGCTTTATCCGCCGCCTGCCGCAGGGCTATGACACGCCGATCACCGAGGATGGCGGCGGCCTGTCCCAGGGACAGAAGCAGCTGCTGTGCATCACGCGCGTCATGCTCTGCCTGCCTCCGATGCTCATCCTCGACGAGGCGACGTCCTCCATCGACACGCGCACGGAGATCAAAATTCAGGAGGCCTTCAACCGTCTGATGCAGGGCCGCACGAGCTTCATCGTCGCCCATCGCCTCTCGACCATCCGCGAGGCAGATGTCATTCTGGTGATGAAGGACGGCCACATCATCGAGCAGGGCAACCACAGGACCCTGCTGGAGAAAAACGGCTTCTATGCCGAGCTGTACCGCAGCCAGTTCGATATTTGAAGATCCCTGCCCGGCGGGAGCGGATGCTCCCGCCGGGAGATTTTTATGCCTCGATCGCCGGATTGTAGAGATATACGTTCCTGCGGTCGAGGTGCTCGCGCAGCTTCTCGATCGCCTCGCCGAAGCGCTGGAAATGCACGACCTCCCGCGCGCGGAGGAAGCGGATGACGTCGTTCACATCCGGATCGTCCGACAGGCGCAGAATGTTGTCATAGGTTGAGCGGGCCTTCTGCTCGGCCGCAAGGTTTTCGCACAGGTCACTGATGGGGTCGCCCATGACCTGCATCGTTGCGGCTGACCACGGCGCGCCGGAGGCCGCCTGCGGATAGACGCCAGCCGTGTGATCGACGAAATACGGCGCAAAGGAGCTCTCCTGCTGCTGCTCCTCCGTCAGGTTCCGCGTGAGCTGGTGGACGATCGTGCCGACCATCTCCAGATGCCCGAGCTCCTCCGTGCCCAGAGAAGCATCGGAAATGTTCCAATGTATCAAATACGAGGACAAGCGTGAGGTATTTGGCTTAAAAATACATAGCTTTTCGACACTCGACAGAATTAAAAAATACGACGACTCTGACAACGAGAAAAATGCCGAAAAGCCTTATTCTATCAAGGTTGGCGAAACAAAACGGACGATAAATCTATACGCTATCGCTTCTACAAAATTTCAAGTTGCCGTATAAATCAACGCTAAACTTTGTGCGTCCATTGTGGACAAGCAGGTGTTTGTAACCGCACCATCTTATAATTTGAATGGTGTGGTTTACTACACAGTTGACTTGGCAATGCGAGCCAAATATAATGGGCTAAAACAACCTAATAAGCTACTTTTACGGCACGATTTGGTGCAGAGGTGAACGTATGATTTCAATAAAAGACAGAAAAATCCTCGGACAGATTTTCTCACATTATGATTATGTAATGACCACGGCTCAGTTGAGTAAAGAAAAACTATATTACAGGGATGTTCAAAGAATGTTGGAAGCTGGCTTGATAGAAAGAATCAAGCGAGGCTATTATCATTGGGCTGCGGGGTCTGGCAAAGGCGATGTGGTGATAATCAGCCGTTTATTCCCCGACGGTATTCTATGTATGGAAACAGCTTTATTCTATTATGGGTATAGTGATAGAAATCCTGCCGAATGGAACATTGCTATTGACAAAAACGCTTCCAGACAACGCACAAGAATAGATTACCCATCTGTAAAGGCTTATCGGTTAGAGCCAGCCCTGCTCTCTATCGGAGCTACCAGAGGAGAAATAAATTTTACTGATGTTCGCATTTATGACCGTGACCGTACCATCTGCGATATTCTGCGTAATATGAATAAGATAGACAAGGAAATCTTCAACAAAGCAATTCAAGGTTATGTAAACGACCCTCAAAAGAATATTCCTAACCTTATCGAATATGCGAAAGCATTGAGAGTATGGAACAAAGTAAAGAATTTAATCGGAGTGTGGTTGTAATGCCGAATATGGCTATTCCACTCTGGTAAGCTCAAACACAAGGAGGTCGAGCGTATGAAAGACCAAACCACACATCTATATGTAGACAGTCACGAAAGAACGCTGATATTACATAGCCTTGTGGAGCTGAAAAACGCTCTCATACGGCAAGGCAGATATACGGACTGCATCGACGAACTCATTTTCAAGGTAGCCAATGCGCCTGTCAAGAGAATGAAAGTCAAATATGACTAAGGCAATTCAAGAGTGAACCGCTTATTCTTTTCCATAAGAGTAAGCGGCTTTTTTGCGTTCTCTGTACGATTTACATAGCCGCCTTGACAAAGCGGCTAAATCTATGCGAAAGGAGGACGCAGCTATGTCAAATTGCAAAGTGATTGCTCTGACCAACCAGAAAGGCGGTGTTGGCAAGACCACAACGGCGGTCAATCTGGGTGTGGGTCTGGCGAAGCAAGGAAAAAGAGTGCTGTTGATTGACGCCGATGCACAGGCAAATCTCACAATGGCTCTGGGTTACAGCCGACCAGACGATTTACCCATTACGCTCTCCACAATCATGCAGAACATCACAGACGATAAATCTTTTGATGTTTCGCAAGGGATTTTATCCCACAGTGAGGGCGTTGACCTGCTTCCGTCAAACATTGAGTTATCGGGCTTTGAAGTAAGGCTAATCAATGCGATGAGCCGTGAGCGTGTTTTGAAAACCTATGTGAATGAGGTTAAGAAAAACTACGATTATGTGCTTATCGACTGTATGCCGAGCTTGGGTATGATAACCATTAACGCATTGGCGGCGGCTGACAGCGTGGTTATCCCAACACAGCCCCACTATCTTTCTGCAAAAGGCTTAGAGCTGTTGCTTCGCTCCGTGTCAATGGTCAAGCGGCAAATCAATCCCAAACTCAGAATTGACGGTATCTTAATGACAATGGTTATGCCCCGTACCAACATTTCAAAAGAAATCACGGCGACGGTCAAGAGTGCCTACGGTCAGAAAATCAAGGTGTTTGATACCGAGATACCTCATTCTATCCGTGCGGTGGAAGCAACCGCAGAGGGTAAAAGCATTTTCGCCTACGACAAAGGCGGCAAGGTTGCCGCAGCGTATGAACAGTTTTCAAAGGAGGTGGCAGAGCTTGTCGAGAAACAGAGAAACCAAAATCGAGCTGACCGCTTACGATGACCTGTTCCAGACGGACGAAAGCCGTGCGGAAGCAGCTTTAAGCAAGATACGGGATATTCCCATATCGGAGATTGACGAGTTCCCAGACCATCCGTTCAAGGTTTTAATGGACGAGGATATGGAGCAGCTTGTCGAGAGTATTAAGCGGAACGGCGTAATGACCCCTGCTACCGTGCGTTTGAAAGAGGACGGGCGGTATGAGCTTATCAGCGGTCACAGGCGCAAAAAGGCTTGTGAGCTTGCGGGGCTTGAAACCCTCAAATGCGAGGTCAAAGACCTTACCCGTGATGAAGCCATTATCATTATGGTGGAAAGCAATCTGCAAAGGTCTGTTATTCTGCCGAGTGAAAAAGCCTTTGCCTATAAAATGCGGCTTGAAGCGATGAAGCGACAAGGCGAGCGAACAGATTTAACTTCTTCTCCATTGGATAATAAGTTAAAAGGGACAACATCGGCTCAACAGGTCAGCAGGAATAGCGGAGATAGTCAACCGCAAATTTATCGTTTTATCCGCTTGACCGAGCTTGTACCCGAAATCCTGCAAATGGTAGATGAAAAGCAAATTGCTTTCCGTCCTGCGGTGGAAATTTCCTATCTTTCCGAGGAACAGCAATACACCTTGCTTGAAGCAATGAGCTATAACGATGCTACTCCCTCATTGGCACAGGCTATCAAAATGAAAAAGTTTAACCAAGACGGAAAGCTGACGGATGAGGTTATCCAATCCATTATGGAGGAAGAAAAGCCAAACCAAAAGGAAAAGCCCGCTTTCCGTGATGAAAGGATAACCAAGCTCATTCCGAAAACTGTTCCCAAAGGACAGGAAGCGGATTTTGTTGTCAAGGCGTTGGAGTTTTACAACCGACACCTGCAACGGAACAAAGCACACGAAAGATAGCCGCACACCGAGGGCGAGGTCTGCCTGTTTGCGTGGATAGCCGCATTTTGCGATTCCCCCTCTCCACACCTCACCCCCTAACTACTGCCAAGACTATCCGAGAAAAGAATATCTGCAATATCTCTCAAATCTGTTTGTACCTTTGAGGACATCGGCTTTTTTTCGTATAATGAAGCCGTAAAGGAGGTCGAGATGATGAGAAAATCAATGTTTGCAGCGCTTCTTGTGCTGATAATGCTGCTTAGCGGCTGCTCCGATGTTTCAACAGCCTCTACACGAAATGATGAAAGCGAGCTTGTAACGGAAACCGAAGCTGCTGCCGAAGCCGAAAGCACAGAGAGCGTTTCTTCCTCGGAAAGTAATGAGAGCAAAGCTCCAGAAACGAGTGCAGCGCTTGAAACTGCCGCAGAGGTAACGGAGCGTGAGCCTGTTCAGAGCGAAACGGTAAAGCAAACCGAGCCTGTCAAGCGGATTGAAACAGAAACACCCGCAACTAAGACCCCTACGGAAAATAATAATCCGCCGCCTGCGGAAACACCGACGCAAACCACTTCCGAAAACACAAAGACAGCCTATGATTTTGAGTTTGATATGGAAGCGATAAAGGCGGATTGTATCAGCATCGGTCAGTCAATGGGGCTTTGGTTGGATACTTCTCTCACTCCGAGCAACGCAAGCTGGTGGAACCCCGTAACAGCATCACGGAGCAATCAAGGCGAAGCCTTAAAGCAGAGCCTTGAAAGCTATATCAAGTTTCATACCGCTGAAAATCTCAGCGCATACGGAATTGATGAAATCTCAGATTTTAATATCTGCTGCGAAGCAAGAGAAAACGGAGAACGCCACAGCCCGGTAAGGCGATAATTTCAAAACACTGAAAAATGGCATTTGCAAAGGCGAGCAATAAGGCTCTGACTCAAAAGGTCGGAGCCTTATTGTTTTCTATCTATAATGTAATTGCATCTTTGAATTTCTGCACCTCTATAAGTATAATGAAAGCATCAGGAGGTGTCAGACAATGAAAGAACAGAAATATCATATCTACCTGACCAATCAGGAACGGTCAGAGATTATTGAGTCCCTAATTGATTTCAAAAACCTCCGTATGCAGCAAGGGAAATATACCGATGCCGTTGATGAGGTGTTGGTAAAGGTAATCCGTGCAAAAAAGAAGAAACTCAAAGTTGTCTACATTTAAACATAGCTTGGGCTGCTTATTCCCCGCTTGGGGGTAAGCAGCCTTTTTCATATTATATAGCCTTAAATCCTGTGCCGCTTTTCCGCTTTCGGAAAGGCGGCTTTTTTGTTTTCAGAGGGTCACGAAAAAATTTTTTCAACTTTTTTTGAAAAACACCCTGCCAAAAGCCGCCCCTAATTCAGAGTAAGTGAAGGGGTTAATTCCTGACTTCATTCAGGAGCTTCTTCGTGATCCTTGAAAATTGAATATACAGGCACTTGGGACATTAGTTCTGATGATAGCCCGAAGATAGGTACGCCGTGACTGTTCCTTTTCGGAGCAAGAGCGAGAACCCCTGATCTGAAATTCGGTTTGCCACCGGAACGGCGATGACAGTCAGAATGATAATGATACTTCTCTACGGAGCTGGCGGAGAACCCGGCAGAGGTGAGATCCCTATGAACACGGTGCAGCACACCGTGACCCAAGTGTTTCCCGTAAGGCAAAAGCCGCCGCAGGGGGCGTTGAGAACAAATACTGCGGACATATACATAGCCGTCGATTTCAGGCGGCTATGAAATCTACAAAGAAGGAGGAAAAGCGAAATGCCAAACTGTAAAACCATAGCGATATGCAACCAAAAAGGCGGCGTGGGGAAAACCACCACGGCAGTAAACCTCGGCGTAGGATTGGCTATGCAGGGCAAAAAGGTGCTTCTCGTGGACGCTGACCCGCAGGGCGACCTTACTACCTGCCTCGGTTGGCAGGACACGGACAGCTTGCCGCAGACCATTTCCAATAAGCTATCAGCGGTAATGCGGGAAGAACAGCAAGACCCGTTCTCCGGCATTCTCAGCCACGAAGAAAAGGTTGACCTTGTTCCGTCAAACCTTGACCTTTCAGCGTTGGAGATGAGCCTTGTGACTGCAATGAGCAGAGAGAGCGTGATGAAAAACTATCTCAGCCAAGTGAAGGACAGATACGACTATGTACTGATAGATTGTATGCCGTCCCTCGGTATGATAACGCTCAATGCTCTGACTGCGGCAGACAGCGTAATTATTCCCGTGCAGGCACAGTATCTCCCCGCAAAAGGTATGACGCAGCTTTTATCGACGATTGCCAAGGTGAAGAAGCACACCAATCGGAACCTGACAATCGACGGTATTCTGCTCACGCTTGTAGACGGTAGAACCAATCTTGCCAAAAGTACGGTAGAAGCACTGCGAGAGAACTTCGGTTGTCGGATCAGGATATACCGGACGACCATTCCCATTGCCGTAAAAGCCGCCGAGGTTTCATCTAAAGGGAAAAGCATATATGCCTATGAGCCGAGCAGCACCGTGTCTAAGGCTTACACGGATTTTACGAAGGAGGTGTTAGCCGATGGCAGGCAGAAAGAGCGACTTCACGCTTCCCACGAACACACTCGATGAGCTGTTCTCTACGCAAGAGGAACGGGATGATGCTAAGCTCAGTAAAATCCGAGATATTCCCCTTGAGCTGATCGACGATTTTCCCGACCACCCATTTAAGGTACGGGACGACGAGGATATGATACAGCTTGTGGAGAGCGTCAAGGAGCAAGGAGTCATTACTCCGGCTACCGTCCGTCAGAAAGAGGACGGCAGATATGAGCTGATTTCCGGTCACAGGCGAAAACGAGCTTGTGAGCTTGCCGGGTTTGAAGCACTCCGTTGCGAAGTCGTAGACCTTGACCGTGACGCCGCCACCGTCCTTATGGTGGAAAGCAACTACCAACGGTCGCAGATACTTCCCTCAGAAAAGGCGTTTGCTTATAAAATGAGGCTTGAGGCTATGAAGCGACAAGCTGGCAGACCGAGCAAAGAAAATGCGTCGCCACTGGCGACTAATTTTCCACAAGGTCGTTCCGATACAGAACTTGGAGAGCAAGTCGGTGAAAGTAAAGACCAAGTTCGCCGGTTTATCCGCCTGACAAACCTTGTGCCGGAGCTTCTTGACCTTGTGGACGAGGGCAAAATCAAGATGCGCCCTGCGGTGGAGCTTTCCTATTTGGACGAGGACAGCCAGCGGGCGGTGGTTGATGAAATCGACCTGAACCAATGCACACCCTCCCACGATCGGACCATCCGTATGCGGAAGTTCTTCACGGAAGGCAAACTCACGCCGGAAGTAGTATCTGCCATTATGAGCGAAGAAAAACCAAACCAGCGCGAGAAGATCGTCCTGCGTGGGGACAAGGTGCGAAGTCTGATCCCGAAAAATATCCCCGTAAGCCAAACGGAGGATTATGTGGTCAAGGCACTGGAGCATTACAGTCGTTTTCTTCGTCAGCGGGCAGAGCGTGACAGCCGATAGGTACACGGAGTATGTTTCCTACTGTCCCCTTCCTCACACTCCAACCCCTGAGAACTACCAGACTATCCGAGAATAAATAAGCTATCTCCTGATTTATCTCTATCTCTCTAAGCTAAATCTATCTAAGAGCAAACGGAGTTCGCACATTTCGGAAAACTGCGTTTTGGCGATATGATGAAAAGTTGCGCTTCAAAACGCACCTTTGTCGGAGCAGTTCTCATCGGGTAGAATGTAATCGAAGGGAGTGAAGCGTATGAAATCCAAAATCGCAGTTATTCTACTCGCCGTGTTTCTGTGTCTGACTACGGGATGCAACAACGCCTCGCATATTGCACAGACGCCTGACCCCATTTCTTCTTCGGACAGTAACATCGTCCCCAGCGAATCAGAAACGGCTCAGGCAGAAAAGAAAACGGAGGTTGATCGTCCCCAAAGCACAGAATCGCAAACGGATAGCCGTGCCGCAGAGTTCCCGGCAAGCGTATCGGAAAGTGACACCCAAACAACAGAGGTTCCCGATCAGGCTGACCACAGCACGGCAGTGCTGCCACAGCCAAGCGAACCTGAAAAGAAAACAGACGAGTCCGAACGCCGACCGGAAACCGCTGCCCCGACTGAAAAAGAACAGCCCACACCTCCGGCAACTGAGGAATCTACGCCACCGGAACCGCCGAAAGAAGAACCTACTGAGCCGGTCTTTGACATTGACTACTGGATCAGCTTTGCCAAGAGATACGCTGAGAGCATCGGACTTGCACTTGACAGCGGAGCCGTGTATTGCTGGGATAACCCCATCGCCGCAGGTGTAAAATGCAAATACACCGAACGGGATATTCGTGGCTATCTCGACCGATATGCCAAGGACGGCGACATCACCGATGTGTGGATTTGGTATGAGCAGACCGGAAGCGGCTCTTATGAAATCTATATCGGCTACGCATAACAACAAAACACATTTCACCCGAAACGCATCGTCATTGTACGGTGCGTTTTTCGTTTTCAAGGAGGTAACAAACACAATGAAAAAGAACCTTTTCAAGCGAGGGATGGCGGGACTGCTTTCCCTCGTGATGTGCCTGACAGCCCTTGTGGGGATTGGCACAACCACTGCCTATGCCGCAGGAGAAAGAGCAGAGGTCTACCTTGTTTCTTTTCCGAGAAGCAGCGATGCTAATATTGATTACAGCGGCACTTGGGGGCATCCCAATCTCCGGTATATGAACGGCTGGCATTCCGGTGAGTCCAAGTACACTACCATTCGAGCAATGCACTCGTATGACGGTAACATCTGTTACTGCATTGAGCCGGGAGTGCGGCAGGATACCGGCGACACTTATACCAGTAAGGACGAAACCTTTTGGGACAACCTGCCCTCAGACATCAACAGCACTATTTCCCCCTATGATATGAAGCTGTTCATCGGGCGTATTATGCAGTACGGTTACACGGGACCCATCAGCACTTCGTGGCGTTCACAGAACCCTGCTGATGCCGCAACGCTGGCGGAAGCTATGGCAACACAGGTTCTCATTTGGGAAACCGTTGTCGGTGAGCGTGACGAGGACTTCGATTATGTAAGCCCCGGTAGCTACGATGCTGTTAAGGGTGTTATCAGCACTGCCCATCCGCTGTATGACCTGTTTTGCGATTACTATGACAGCATTGAAGCAAGCGTTCAGCGTCACTCTGCCATCCCCAGCTTTATGTCCAAAAACCCGAACAGAGAGCAGAGCGTGGAACTGGAATGGGACGGTAGCGGTTACACCGCTACCCTGACAGACCACAACCGAGTGCTTTCCGATTACAGCTTTTCCGCTAATGAGGATGGCATTTCATTCAGCGTCAGCGGAAACCAGCTTGTTATCACAGCAACGGATGCTCCTTCTGACAGCGTAAGAATTACCGCCAATAAGGTTGGCTCGTCCCGTCGTGGTGTCATCACCTGGACGGACGGAACATTCAATCAGGGAAGCGGCAAGCAGGATGTCATTACCTACGCACAGTCGGTCAGTGACCCCGTGCAGGCGTTCCTCAATCTGAAGGTGTCCTACGGCTCTGCTAAGATCGTCAAGGCTTCGGAGGACGGCAAGGTGGATAACCTCACCTTTACCGTCACCGGCAACGGCATCAATCAGACCGTCAAGACCAACTCCAAGGGCGAGGTTCAGATCGACAACTTGATGCCCGGCGTTTACACCGTGACCGAGATGGATTACGACAAGTATGAGCCGCAGGAGTCCCGCCGTTTGACGGTGGTTTCCGGTCAGGTTTCTACCGTGACCTTCAACAACAAGCTCAAGCGTGGAGATTTGCAGATCGTGAAGTCCTCGGAGGACAATCTCAACGAGGGTGTGACCTTCCACCTTTACGGCACTTCACTCTCCGGCATTGCCGTGGACGAGTATGCCGTAACCGATGCAAACGGCGTGGCGACCTTTGAAGATGTCCTCATTTCCGGTTCTGCTCCTTATACCGTAGAGGAAGTGGATACTGCTGTTCGCTATGTCATTCCCGAAGCGCAGTCTGCGCCTATCCGCTGGAACGAGGTCACGAACCGTAGTTTCCTCAATATTTTGAAGAAGTTTTCCGTGACCGTTACCAAGAGCGATGCCGAAACCGGCACGGCGCAGGGTGATGCTTCTCTTGCCGGTGCTGTTTACGGCATCTATAAGGGCGAAACCCTTGTGGATACCTACACTACCGACAAGAACGGACAGTTCGTTACCAAGGAATATATCTGCGATGATGACTGGACGGTGCGTGAGATCACTCCGTCAGAGGGGTATCTGCTTGATACCACCGTCCATAAGGTCGGCGCAGAGCCGCAGCTTTATACCGTGGAGCATAATCAAACGGCAAATGATGTGACCGAACAGGTCGCAAAGGGCAATATCGCCATTATTAAGCACACCGATAACGGCGAAACACAGATCGAAACACCCGAAAATGGTGCTGAGTTTGCCGTGTATCTGAAAGCCGCAGGCTCCTATGATAGCGCAAAGGCTTCCGAGCGTGATTATCTCACCTGTGACGAAAACGGCTTTGCACAGACCAAGGATATGCCTTACGGCATCTACACCGTCCATCAGGTTTCCGGCTGGGAAGGCAGTAAACTGATGCCCGACTTTGATGTGTTCATCTCTCAAAACGGGGCGACTTATCGCTACCTTATCAACAATGCACCCTTTAACAGCTTCATCAAAATCGTGAAGCAGGACGCAGAAACCGGAAAGACCATTCCTTACGCCGGTGCGGGATTTAAGATTTATGACCCGGACGGCAACCCCGTAACAATGACCTTCACTTACCCGACGCCCACCACCATTGATGTGTTCTACACCAATGCAGAAGGTTCTCTTGTCACGCCGGAAAAGCTGTCCTTTGGAAAGGGATACTCTATTGTCGAGGTACAGGCTCCCTACGGCTATGTCCTCGATGAAACGCCCGTGTACTTCGATGTCACGGAGGATAATTCCACAGAAGAAAGCGGGGTTACGGTAGTAAAAGTGGATAAGCCCAATATGGCACAGAAAGGCACCATCACCGTGGAAAAAACCGGCGAGGTGTTCTTCGGCGTTTCCGTCATCGGCGGCGTAGATGAAAGCGGAAACGAACTGCCCACCATCTATCAGCCGCAGTATGAAAAGGGTGGACTTCCCGGTGCGGTCTATGAGATCATCGCCGCAGAGGATATTATCACGCCGGACGGCACTGTCCGAAATCAGAAGGGCGAGGTTGTGGACACTGTTACAACCGATGAAAACGGCACAGCCGTGAGCCGTGAACTCTATCTCGGCAAATACGAGGTGCGTGAGATCACAGCACCCCACGGGATGGTGCTCAACCCGGAACCCCACTGTGTCGAGCTTGTCTACGCCGGTCAGAATGTTGCCGTAACAGAAACGGCGACTTCGTTCGAGAACGAGCGTCAGAAGGTGGAGATCAGCCTTGTAAAGTCCATCGAGCAGAATGAGTGCTTCGGCATTGGCACAAACGGTGAAATGAAGAACATCTCCTTTGGACTGTTCGCCGCCGAGGAGATCGTATCTGCCAGCGGCACTTCCATCCCCGCAAACGGTCTTGTTGAGATCATCTCTCTAAATGAGGACGGAACGGCAAAGGTTAAGACCGACCTTCCTTTTGGAAGCTACTATGTGCAGGAGCTTGCTACCGACAGCCACTATATGCTGTCCGATACCAAGTATCCAGTAACCTTTGCGTATGCCGGTCAGGATACGGCAGTTGTAAAGATTGCCGCTAACGGCGGCAAAGCAATCGAAAATAATCTGATCTACGGTTTTGTTTCCGGTAAGAAGGTCGATGAAAACAGCAACGCCCTCGGCGGTGCGCTGATCGGACTGTTCCGCACGGATAACGGCGAGTTTACAAAGGAAAACGCTCTGATGACTACCACTTCTGCTGAAGATGGTAGTTTTTCTTTTGAGAACATTCCTTACGGCACTTGGTATGTCCGTGAGATCGAACAGCCCGCCGGCTTTGTGCTGGATGATACCATCTACCCCGTGACCATCGGCGCAGACGGTCAGGTCGTGGAGATCGAAATCATCAATAAGTATGTCCGTGGAAACCTCCATCTGACCAAGGTGGATTCCGAATATCCTGGCAATAAGCTGACCGGAGCGACCTTTGAGGTCTATAAGGACAGTAACGCAAACGGCAAGCTGGACGATGGTGATGAACTGCTCGGCACACTGACCGAAAAGGAAATCGGTGAATACGGTATGAATGACCTGTTCTATGGTCGCTACTTCGTCAAGGAAACCAAAGCCCCGGAGGGTTTTGTCCTCGATACCGGCGTGTATGAAGTGATGATCGACACCAACGGCAAGACCTACGAGGTGGAGAACAAGGCAGGCGTCGGCTTCATCAATGATGCGATGCGTGGCAACCTGAAGATTGTTAAAACCTCCTCTGACGGCAAGGTCAAGGGCTTCGCTTTCCGAATTACCGGAGCAAATGGCTATGACATTATCCTTGAAACCAATGACAAGGGAGAGATCTTCATTGACGGGCTTCGCATCGGGGACTACACCATTTCTGAGGTAAGCAACTCGGCTTCTTCGATGTATGTCCTCCCTGCTGAAAAGAAGGCAACGGTCAAGCTCGGCTCCACCACCATTGTGGAGATGCACAATGTTCTGCGTGATACTCCCAAGACCGGAGACACTACCAATCTGCCGCTGCTCTATGCCCTTGCAGGTCTGTCCGCAGTGGGCATCGCTGTGTGCGGCGTTATCGGATTTAAGAAAAAGAAGAAGGAGGATCGTAACTAATGGAACCTAAAACCATCGTGGCTATCGTACTGGTAGCCTTTATCATCGGCGGCTTTATCTTCTTGCAGATTAGATCGAAAAACAAGAAGTGAGCTGATTATCCAAGGGGCGGAGCAAAAACTCCGCCCCTTTTCTACTACCCGAAGGAGGGGTTCAATGAATCAACAGAAAACTGTGGAAAGCCGTGTGCTTTCTATCTTAAAGGACTGCCCGAGAGCAAGGTTAGACGATATGATCCTTGTTATGCACTACTACAATCGCTATGCGACTTATCTCAGAGCCGGTGAACTGCCTCTCAATGACCTTGCGTTCAACTACAAAGTCTACGGACTGCCGTGTTTTGAAACCATCCGCAGGGCAAGGCAGCGTGTGCAGTCACTTTTCCCTGAATATTCCCGCAGCGCCAACCCTGACGATGACAGTATGGTTATCATCATCGGCATTCTCTGAGGTAACGGCTATGGAAAATGAAAAGAGAATGGTCGGTGATTACACCGTCCTCTGCGCCGTGAATATCGGCTCCCGTGAAATCATCCTTGCCGAGAATGAGCAGGATAACAGCGGTGAACGCTTCCTCTGCTGCTACGGAGAGCGCAACGACATCTTTGAGAAGTTTACCGAATGTGCCGTTGGCGACGACTACATTGATGCAGCGCTGTTTTTTGCAGAGCGCATCAAGCAAGACGCCGAGAGGTTTCGGGCAGAGGTTGAAAAGCTGGATATTCCCGTGACGGTTATCACCGAGGCGGACTGTATCCCCGACCACTACAAAAACGACATCAATGGCAAAATCATCGCCATCAATCCAGCTGTTCTCAAACCGGAGTATCAAAGAGCCGACCGGCAGCTTTATCTTGTAACCGGCGGCTTCGGTGCATCGGCAAATGCCCGTGGCAGCGCTGTATTTTGCAGAAATCTCTATGACGGTAAGGATACCCGTTATGAGCGTATGGATGTGCTGGGTGAAGTAAAACCGGAGTGTATGCCCGATTGGGCAGAAAAGAAAGCAATTCTTTTTCGGCATACGCAAAGCAGTAAGCTGATGTTTGAGTATGGTGGCAAGCGGTTCAGCCCATATCGCTTGTTCACAAAAGCCGAAAATACCCTTGACTTCATATCACTTCATACCGCAAGAGATTTTGAACTTGGCTTTATGAGCAGGGATTGTCCTGAGAGCAAAACCTCATATAGCTATGCGGAGTTCTACAAGAAGTCGAGCATCAAGAACTGTGATCTGTTTGTGTGTGCAGACAACGGCAAACTCTACTGTCCGGGAGAAAATGAACTATTCGAGTGGCAAGGTGAGGTCGGGAAAAGTGATTTCGACAGAAAGCCATATACGAAATCTCAAAAGGAGCACGAGCGATAAGGAGGCAGATTTCTATGGCAACAAAGAAAACCGCAGGCGAACAGGGCTTGCAGCAGAAAATGAAGGTGCTGGCAAAGCTCTTTGACGCAGGCTGTAAAACCGAAAAGGATTTGAAGGCGCTGACCTTGCCGACGATCCTGAAAATCCCCGATGTGACCGTGCCGGATATGACGGTCATCACCGAGCTTCAGGAGCAGGTTGCAAAGAACCGCCTTTTCTCTTACTTGGGAGGTGGAACAGATGAGCCAAGCGACACGACCGAATGACCGCCACATCATTTGGAGCAACCAAAACCTTGATGTGGACGACTGGCGAGAGGACTACAAGGAGTTCCTTGAAGCGAATGAACTGGACGACGACCCGAATGATGAGCAGGCACTCTATGAGTGGATGGAGGAAACCAATTACGACTATCTTTCCGATGAGCGAGTCAACCTGAATGTTCAGCTTTCCCAGCCGATCATTGTCATTGGCGACATCGGCAGATGGAACGGCAGAGTGATGGGCTACAAGGACATCCTCTCCGGCAACATCCGAGATTGCCTGTATGCCGACACCGACTATACCGAATGGTATGTAGATAAGTACGGCGATCTTCGTGCCGATGCAACTCACCACGACGGCACAAATCACTATCTCTACCGTGTGTTCAAAGACGGTGTTTCCGAAACACAGATGGAGAACCTGAGAGATAAAATCTATCACGGCAAAGCCACACGAGCCGATATTACCCGGCTGACCCGGCGACTTGGGGATGAGATCGCCGCCGTTTACGGCTTTGACATCCCAAAACAACGAACACCGCAAGAAAGGGGCGCAAGATAATGACAGATTTCACACTGCGACCGCTGACCGTTCCCGAACGCAAATACACCTACGCTCAAAGCTCGCAGCTTCAAGGGCAGACAGGCAATATCGGTTATCTGCGTGGGGACTTCGGCTCAAGCGGCGATCAGTTTTATACCACTTGGTTTGATACCCGACCGCAATGGAAAAGCGATGAGTTCAAGCGGGACTTGGACGATGTAATCAACGCCCTGCGCTCCGAGGAGTACGGACTGCTTCAAAGCCGTTCTCAGATGGTGCGTTATGGGCGTGAGAACAAGGAAAGCGAAATGCAGGGTGCTTATACCACTGAGTTCGGCTTCCGAGCAGATACCGAGAAATATGCGTTCGTGCTTCGCTGTAATCCAACGAGGGGCGACTATAACTTCTACTGCCTCTGCTATGTAAAGGAATGGCTGGACAAGCACATCGAAGAAGCCAACCGGGATATTCGCTTTATTGACAGCCACTATAAAGAGCTGTTCCGTATCCCGGACGGTGAGCGCATCGTCGTGACTGATCGTGACGGTAAGACGGAAAGCTATCCCTGCCGCTATATTGACAACTATCACACAGAGGTCGGACGCAATCTCTTTCACATTTGCGAGTTTGCCGAGCGTATGGAGCAAGGCGGCTGTACCTACGCACCGATGGAGCCGCCCTTGCCTCCGATGTGCTATTCCGTATTGCCGTCTACCGGCGAAGTCATTCAAATCGACCGCTGGCAAAAGGGCTATACCGCCACAAGTTTTAGCGACGGGAACCGTGCGGAGAACGAAGCAATCAAAGACAAGTTCAATGAGAAGCTGGGCGTGACTAAGGCACAGGAGCAGGCGATGCTTGCCGGTTCTATGATCCGGTGGGACTCCATTGCCGCCAAACCCAAGAGCTATGACGAGAACGGCAAAGCCATCAAGCCAAAAGACTATGAACGATAAGGAGGTGTCCGCCGATGGCACGAAAATACGACTTCATTTCGGAGCTGTATAACCGAACCTGCAAAACGGTTGTTGCAAGCCCCGCAAGCTGGGAAGCGTTTCTCCGCTCTGCCTGCTACAACTATCGTCTGCGCTTTGACGAGCAGCTTTTGGTTCACGCTCAGCGACCGGACGCCACCGCCGTTCTTCAGATCGACGACTGGAACCAAAAGTTTGGGCGATGGGTCAATCGTGGGGCGCACGGCATTGCCGTTTTTGAGGATGCCGACCAACGCCGCCAGCGGCTTGTCCACTACTTCGATATTTCCGACACGCATCCCAGCCGCTTTTCCCGCAGAGTTCCCATTTGGCAAATGCGGGACGAATACACGGCAGAAGTGATCGACACGCTGGAAAGCACATTCGGAGAGTTGAACGACAAGGAAACCCTTGCCGTTGCCATCGAGTCGGCGGCAAGAAACGCCGTAGAGGACAACATCCCCGACTATCTCCTCGATCTGATTTACAGCGTGAAAGACAGCTTCCTGGACGGCGTATCCGAAGAAGAAATCACCCACATTTTCAAAAAAGCGGTGAGAAACAGCGTTGCCTATATGACGATGACCCGCCTGGGCATTGAAGCCGGAGAATACTTTGAACCCGATGATCTTCGGGATGTGGTGAATTTTACGACGCCTGCCACGCTGAACGCCCTCGGCTATGCTACCAGTGATATTGCGGAGATGGGACTTGCGGAGATTTCTCGCACCATTCTTGCCCTCGACCGTCAAAATCGCATAATTGCAGAGAAAACCAAAGCCGATTACAATGTAGGCAAAGAAAAAACCGAAAGGAGTCCTGACGATGAACGAGATCACTTACACGAGGCAGGGGGATTATCTGCTCCCCAATCTGACAATGCCGGAGCAGCCGGAGCTGTCGATGGGCAGGTACGCCCGGATGCGGAAGAAGTTCCTGAAGGAGCATCACAAGGTACGCTACTACAACCTGCTGACGAGCTGCGCCCTGAACGAGCATCTGAACGACACGGAGCGCAGAGCGAACGAGCTGGAACAGATGCTGACGGAGCAGATGGCAGCGTCGGAGGGCGTGACGGAGAATCTGAAAGCGACGGATATGATGAGCTGGGTTCGGAAGATGAACAGTATCCGGAGCCGGGTTCAGGAGATCGTGATGGCGGAGGTAATCTTCGCTTAGACTACTACGACCGAAGCCACGAGGATAAAAGCCTGCCGTTCTTTGGCGGCGACGACACCGTTCGTGAAATCCTCGGCACTACGCCGCACCTGAAAGCAAGCAAAGACGAGATACGGGCATTCTTTGAAGCTACCGCTGATGAGAACGCCCGTATTTCTTATATCAAGCGCATTTTCAACAACGACTATACCGAGGTCATTCTGAGCGATGGACGGCGTGTGGGCTACAAGACCTATCAGAATGTGTTGCAGCTTTGGGAGGGCAGTTATCTCTCCCGCACGGCACAGAGTTTCTATGATTGGGGCGTGATCGCCCAGCACTTTGAAGCGATGCGGCTGCTTGGGGAGTTGCAGGACACGATGAAGCCGCTACCGTCCATTGACGGGCAGTTGAGCTTGATGACAGCAGGAGCAGAGGAACGAAAGCCCTCTGCTTTTACTTTCTCTCAGGAGATCATCGATGCTGTCCTCACCCGTGGCAGCGGCATTTCTGAGGGGAAAATGCGAATCTATGAGCAGTTCCAAAAGAGCCTGTCTGCAAAGGAAAACGCAGATTTTCTGAAAAATGAATACGGCTGGGGCGGAGTCTATCCGGCTATTGTCGGAGCCAATATTGATGAGCAGCACGACGGCAAAGGTATCCGTATTTCTAAAGGCATCGGAAGCGATAAACCTCATATCGACCTGAAATGGAGTCAGGTAGAGAAGCGCATTGCCGAGCTGATAAAACTCGACCGTTACCTGAACCCCAAGGAAAAGGCACAGTATCCTGAATGGTTGCAAAGGCAGGAGGAACGCCGAGCAGAGCTTGCCGAGGAACGCAGGAAGAAAGAAATCTTGTCTACCGCACCTTCCGAAAAGGCAGAGCCGAAAAATGAGCGATATGAGTACCACCTCGGCAGCACCGTCTATCTCGGCGCAAACGAGTATGAAATCCTGTCCTTTGATGATGAGCGTGTAATGCTCTATGATACGCAGTTTCCGCTTTTCAACAAGGAAATGACGAGAACTGAGTTCGACAGCAAGGTGCAGGAGAACCCGCTGAATGACCATTTGAAGGTCGCTATTAAACAGCCCGAAGAAAAGGCGGTTGAGTTCGACATCGGGATGGGCTATCTCGGCAACGGTCTGACCGTTTGGAATCGTGCCGTGGAAATCAATGGGGACTATCAGAACATTGCCCATATCTCTCCTGAAGGTGAAATCACCTACTATGTGCAGGACATGCCGCAGAGCGTTGTGGAGCGTATCGAACAGGCGGCAGAAAGAGAAAAGCTAAAGGATGCTGCTTTGCCGGAGTTCTATCAGGCGTATCTTAAAACCAAAGCAGACAATCCGAGTAGCCTTTTGCTGTATCAGGTGGGTGATTTCTTTGAAGCCTATGCTGATGATGCAGAGGTCGTCGGGTCTGCTCTTGACTTGACGCAGACGACCCGTGCCGTCGATCACAACACGCGTGTCCCAATGGTAGGATTTCCGCAGCACCGCTTGGAAACCTACCTTACAATGCTGACCGACAGAGGGTACGATGTTGAGGTCAACTCTTTGGAGGACGGCGAACGCAGTACCCGTACCGTGGTTTCCACCACAAAGGAAGCTCCGGTAGAGTCCAAACCTATCGGCAGGATCGACTATCTCAGCACGGACGGCAAGGTCGGTGAAAGCATCGAGTACACCAGCCCGTATAGCTTTGAGAAGGACATCAAGGAGGAAAACTACTACGGTGTCCCGATGAGTATTGTTCTGTATAAGGACAAGGACGGCAACACCATTCCGCACAGTTTTATCACCCAGCTTGACCCACCGCCCAAGGGCTTTGAGATCATCGACAGCCCGTATCTGCCGGAAAATGCTCTGGACAAGGCGAAGCATCTCATTGATGATTTTTGCCGTGAGGAGTATCAGCGTGAGGATGGTGCAGACTACACCGATCTTACTGATGTCGGCGTTGCCTACACCACGACTGAGGACGACAAGCACGAAATACAGGCAAGGGTTAATCTTGTGGATTTCCGCATTGAAACTCTTGCAGACGGCAAGATCGTCCGCAGTGTGCAATATGCGTCCCTTGAAGAACTGACCGAAAAAGGACTGCAAGCATTGTCCTTTGACGACCTTGTTTCTCTCTCCGAGGAAGAACTTGCACAGGTGGAAGCACCTCTTACCCCTGTTTGGGAGCATCCGAAGAAAAGCCGGGTGCAGACCTTTGATATTCATCCCGAAATCCCAATGGCAGACCGTCATACCTTTGACCTTGCTTCTCACGAGGTCGAGGATGTCAACAAGAAGGAGCGTTTCCACCGCAACTATGCGGCAATCACCGTTCTGAAAAGGTGTCAGGAAGAAAACCGCTTCGCCACACCGGACGAGCAGATCATTCTTTCCAAGTATGTTGGCTGGGGCGGTATTCCCGAAGCCTTTGATGAGAGAGCAGGTTCTTGGCAGACAGAGTTTGGGATGCTGAAAAATATCCTGACGCCGGAGGAATACGCTTCCGCAAGAGAAAGCACTCTGACCGCTTTCTACACGCCACCAACGGTTATCAATGCCGTGTATAAGGTGATGAAACAGCTTGGCTTCCGTGAGGGCAACATCTTGGAACCGTCCTGCGGCATCGGGCATTTTATCGGTATGCTTCCCGAAGAAATGAAGGAAAGCAAGATCTACGGTGTGGAGCTTGATACGGTTTCTGCCGGTATCGCACAGCAGTTATATCAAAAGTCCTCTATCGCCGCACAGGGCTTTGAGAAAACCAACCTCCCCGACAGCTTCTTTGATGCCGTTGTGGGAAATGTACCCTTCGGGGATTTCAAGGTTCCTGATAAGCGTTACGATAAGCACAAGTTTTTCATTCACGACTACTTTTTTGCCAAGTCCTTGGACAAACTCCGTCCGGGCGGCGTGATGGCTCTCATCACCAGCAAGGGAACGATGGATAAGGAAAACTCCGCTGTCCGAAAGTATATTGCTCAGCGAGCTGACCTGCTTGGTGCTATCCGTTTGCCGAACAACACCTTTAAGGGCAATGCCGGAACGGAGGTCGTTTCGGACATTCTAATTCTGCAAAAGCGTGACCGCATTGTGGATATAGAGCCGGATTGGGTACAGCTCGGCACGGATGAAAACGGTATCCTGATGAACAGCTACTTTGTTGAGCATCCCGAAATGATCCTCGGAGAGATGAAAATGGTGACGGGGCGTTTCGGTCCCGAAGCCACCTGCGTCCCTTATGAGGGGGCAGACCTTGCCGAGCAACTCAGCGAAGCCGTCTCCAATATTCACGGTGAGCTGACTGCATATGAGGTGGAGGATGAGCTTGCAGAGGAGGATAATTCCATTCCTGCAGATCCCACCGTCCGTAACTTCTCCTATACGGTGCTGGACGATAAAATCTACTTCCGTGAAAACAGCCGTATGGCTCCGGTGGAGGTATCCGCTACCGCAGAGAACCGCATAAAGGGTATGATCCGCATCCGTGATTCGGTCAGAAAGCTGATTGAATTGCAGACGGAAGATTACCCCGACTCGGAAATTAAAGCGGAGCAGGAGCGATTAAACGCTCTTTATGATACCTTTTCGGGGCAGTACGGACTTATCAACAGCCGTGCCAACATCTCCGCATTTTCGCAGGACAGCTCCTTTTCTCTGCTCTCGGCTCTTGAGGTCTTGGGCGATGAAGGACAGCTTGAACGCAAGGCGGATATATTCTACAAGCGAACCATCAAGCCACATACCCCGGTCACTTCTGTAGATACCGCCAGCGAAGCGCTTGCCGTTTCTATGGGTGAAAAAGCCCGTGTGGATATGGATTATATGTGCGAGCTGACCGGCAAGACCGAGGAAGAAATCTTTGCAGACTTGAAGGGCGTTATCTTTCTGAACCCGATGCACGGGTACGGCAATTCCACGCAGGCAAAGTACCTGATGGCGGACGAATACCTCTCCGGCAATGTCCGGGAAAAGCTGGTACTCGCCAGAAAGTCGGCGGAGCTTTACCCCGAAGATTACACCGTCAATGTGGAAGCACTGGAACGGGTGCAGCCCAAAGACCTGACCGCCAGCGAGATCGCCGTTCGGCTTGGTGCTACTTGGCTACCGACCGAAATTGTCGAACAGTTTATGTTTGAGTTCTTGGGTACACCGAGGTACGCACAGTGGAACATCAAGGTGCATTTCTCTGCCTATACCGGTGAGTGGAATATTGAGGGCAAGTCCTATGACCGCAGCAATGTGAAGGCATACAGCACCTACGGTACGGGGCGCATCAACGCCTACAAGATCATCGAGGAAACGCTGAATCTAAAGGATGTCCGCATCTTCGACTATGTAGAGGACGCAGACGGCAAAAAGAAAGCCATTCTGAACAAGAAGGAAACGGCAATCGCACAGGCAAAGCAGGAACTAATCAAGCAGGGTTTTCAGGATTGGGTTTGGTCTGACCCTGAGCGCAGAGAACGGCTCTGCCGCCTTTACAACGATAAATTCAACAGCCTGCGTCCCCGTGAGTACGATGGAAGCCACATCGTTTTCAGTGGTATGAACCCGGAAATCGAGCTTCGGGAACACCAAAGAAATGCGGTGGCACACATCCTATACGGCGGGAATACGCTGCTTGCACACGCCGTGGGCGCAGGGAAAACCTTCGAGATGGTTTCGGCGGCGATGGAGTCCAAACGGCTCGGATTGTGCAGTAAATCCCTGTTTGTCGTACCCAACCACCTCACCGAGCAGTGGGCATCGGAGTTCTTACAGCTCTACCCCTCTGCCAATATTTTGGTGGCAACGAAGAAAGACTTTGAAACCAAGAACCGCAAAAAGTTCTGCGGCAGAATTGCCACCGGCGATTACGATGCCATCATTATCGGGCATTCGCAGTTCGAGAAAATACCGATGTCCATTGAACGGCAGCGGGCGATCCTCGAACAGCAGCTTGATGAAGTTACGGAGGGCATTGCGGAACTGAAAAAGAACCGTGGAGATAACTTCTCCGTAAAACAACTGGAGCGCACAAAGAAATCTGTCAAGCAGAAGCTCGATAAGCTCAACGATCAGTCCAAAAAGGACGATGTTGTGACCTTTGAGGAACTTGGTGTGGACAGGCTTTTCATTGATGAGAGCCACTACTACAAGAACCTTTTCCTCTATACCAAAATGAGGAATGTCGGAGGTATCGCACAGACCGAAGCACAGAAATCCAGCGATCTTTTTATGAAGTGTCGGTATTTGGACGAATTGACCGGAGGGCGTGGCACCGTCTTTGCCACAGGTACGCCGATCTCAAACTCTATGGTGGAGCTGTATACCATCCAGCGGTATTTGCAGTATAATACCCTTGTTAGAGACGGCTTGCAGCACTTTGACGGATGGGCAAGTACCTTCGGGGAAACCGTCACAGCCGTGGAATTGACCCCCGAGGGCTATACTTTAGTAGGACGATAAATAATGCGTTTCTAAATTGAAAATAGGCTATCAAAATCGGTCTTGGAACTTCAAAAAAATATTTTGATTTTCTTGAAAAACAGTTCCGCTTTGTACCCCTATTTTCTCCTATTAGCAGAGGGAGTAATCCCTGTAATGCTAAATCGGATTACATAAGGAAAGGAGGATAAGAGAATGTCAAGGAGTTCAAAGATTACAGCACTCTATGAGCGTTTGTCGAGAGATGATGATCTTAATGGTGAGTCAAATTCAATCACCAATCAAAAGCAATACTTGGAAGATTACGCCCGAAGAAATGGTTTTACGAATATCCGTCATTTTACTGACGATGGTTTTTCGGGTGTAAATTTCAATCGTCCGAGTTTTCAGGAGTTGATTAAGGAAGTAGAAGCAGGAAATGTCGCAACGATTATTGTTAAGGATATGAGCCGATTAGGGCGAAACTATCTGCAAGTCGGTTTTTATACGGAAACATTATGGACAAGGACACAAAAGGCAGACCACGAAACGGGGGCTGCTGACAACAAATAAAGGCTGAGTATCAAGCACCGGGAAAGTGCGGGATATTCAGCCTGTTTTGTTGTCCGGGGTTTCCAAAGGGGCTTGCCCCTTGGCACACGACTTTGCTTGCAAAGTGTAGTGTGTTATACGCTCTGTCGGCGTTGCTGCGAAAATGAGGTTGCCGCCGGGTCGGGCAAGGGCATTTGAAGCAGCAGGAAAACAGGGCTGTGATTGCGTGGCGTGGAGCCGCAAGCGCAGGACTGGTTTCAGCAGCAGACAGGGCGTATATGAAAGCCCCGTCCCTCGTCCTATGCCGGACTATAGGACAAAGTGTCCCAGCCGGATAGCCACACCCACGAAAAAGCGGACGGACTTTCTTCTCAAAATCGGAATGGGCGGGAAAGCCATTTTAGGGCTTTCCCGCCTTGATTACCCATCAGCAAAGACGGGCGAGGCTGTCAACGGCGGCGCATTTATGCGCCGTTCATCTTGACCGTTGACTGACACGGCTGGCTTTGCTATCCGTTCCTAATCTGTATGTAATCAATATAATTTACGAGGAAGATTTCCAAATAGACTGTCTAATTCTTCATGGGTCATTGCTCTAATAAGTGCCCAATTATCTTTTTTCATAAGAATAAATGGTTCAAGTCGTTTTATGGCTTCGTGGTATTCCATTTGCCCGATAATTCCACCTTGTGGATTTGTAAGGCTAACCATTGTAATAATCCATTCGCTAATTGTCTTGCCCTCTATTGCCCACTGCTCCTCCGGCACGATTGGGAAAAGAGAATCGGTATCTTCTGTAAGCGCAAGCCCTATCAAAAGTGTACCATCTTCTTTTTCGTAACACTTAGGATTAGCTTGATATGCTTCTTGTAAAAGTTTTTCAATATCCGGCTTTGTTAGCTTACTATTTGTCTGCGAGTTCTTTTTCTTAAAGAAATTCATGTTTTTGATTTCCTCCATTCTGTAATTTCATATTTATTACTTTCTCCCTCGCTGTGGGTTTGGATTTTTCAGCAAGTCCGACTTCTGTGCAATCTTTTTCAGCCACTTCTTTTCTTCTTCGGACAGCTTCTTCAAATTCAATTTGAGCCGCTTACAGATAAACGCCAAAGCTGCTTGCTCCGGATCGCTGTCTGGGCTGGCGGTTTCCTCGGCGGTCTGCAAAAAATCTTCCAGAGGATTGTCCTCCGGGACGCTGAAAAAATCGTCCTTATGCGCTTCCCGCAGGTCAAGAGCTATCTTGTTTATGTCCTGCTGTATCACATAGCGGCAAAAGCTGTCATCATCAATATGGGCGGCGATAAGCTGTCTTAACTGCGGGTCAGACAAGCCGGGATTGTGCTGCTTCATAATGGTTGTGCTCACAGCGTCTACAATGGCGTTTGCACTCTGCACCTGTTTGCCAGCGATACCGTTTACATAGATTTCAAGGTCAGCCATGAGCCGGGGGAAATCCGGGTGTGCCGCCAGCTCACACAAGAGGGAATTATCCACCCGCCCACTTTTCAATAGTTCAATCATATCATCACTCAAACGCAGGTCTGCAAGATCGGCGTTTGGGTGATTTTTTGTTTGGGACAGCCCCAGCAGATAATCGGCGGTCACGCCGTAAAACTTCGCCAGCTTGATAATGGCATAGTGGCTGATGTCCTTGAAGTCCTTTGCTTCATAACTACCCAGTGCAGACTTGGAGAGATTTACCTGTTCTTCAAGCTGCTCCAGCGTCAGCCCACGCTCCACACGCAGGTCTTTTAGTCGTTCTTGTATGGATAATTCCATGCGCTCCCTCCTTGTCTGCCCAATAAATGGGAAGCTATCGCTTACATCATATAAAGAAAAATTATATTAAATTCTCAATAACTGTTTCCGTCATTTTCAGTGCTTCGGTAATGTTCGGAGCGACATAATAGATAAAATCCGGGTCATGCACATAACAAATAATTTGACCGATTTCACCTTTCTCGCTTGGGTTATAGTCCAACATCAGATAAAGAGAACCGGCATACTCAGCAAAGGGAAACCAACGCTCACAAAACAGATATGGCTTTATGCGTTCGTCTAATTGTTGCAGTTGTTTTTCACCAATTACATTTGGAAACTCTGTCATTTTACAGTTTTTATTTTGAAAAAGAGATTTTAACTTGATTATTTCTTTTAGTGACAGTAGACGATACCCGCGATAAAATCCCTCCTGCGGCCAAATTAAGCTCATATAGCCGCTGCCGTTTTTGTATGAATATACGGTTTTAAAATCCTCTGGCAATCTTATTTGAAATTGATTTTCAAAGGCGCTTAATTCTTCTTTTGTAGCACCTTGAATTTTAAGATACTCGTCAATATCTTCCTGTTCTACTTCCTCATCATTTAGTGCTTCAGCATTTTCAAGGAGAAGCTGCTCATTTCTCTTGACAAGTTCCACTATGCTATCCATTTTGAACACCTCACAACTTCCGATTTATCGCCTTGTATTTATTATTTTACCACAATTCCGAGAGCGTGGAAATAAAGAGTTTTCCGGGCTGATTTCCGACCTTATGGATATACGGGGCGGGCGGTCTTTT
>OJRC01000265.1_pt1 | contig 40995 bp, 37 predicted proteins | sample 1599081 | NCBI WGS metagenome assembly OJRC01 (sample SAMN03922519, study PRJEB24848) | human gut metagenome | isolation source: stool sample | host: Homo sapiens | place: Germany | collected 2010-02 | reverse complement strand
CCTTTCGGGCTCCAAACCTCGCTTATTTTTTATGGGCTTGTTTTGCAACGGACCCTTCCCTTAAATTACTTTTCTGTGTCTGCTTTTGCTTGACAAGTGCAGCCGTCACATCTGTGGCGGTCTCTTTTCTGTTTGGAGGCTGACTATGTTCATTTAACCAGACAACCTGAAGGCGAAAGCCACCCTGTGGCTGTGGGAACTGCGGGATGTGGCCATCATCGGCGTGGGGTTTCTTTTCTCTGTCCTGGCCATCGCCCAGACAGGCATCCTGCTCCCCCTGGTGGTCACCGTCCTCTACGCCTTCCTCAGCATCCGGCTGGAGGGCTCCAGCATCCTGGACTTCCTCCGCTATGCCGTGTGCTTTTTAATTTTGAAACAGCAGTACTACGAATGGGGGGAAACCATTGAATAAAGCGCAGAAGAAAGAGCTGCGGCAGCGGCAGAACACCCGGCAGCTCATGGGGATCAGCCAGCTCACCGAGCACGGCGGCAGGACTGCCGGCGGGGAGCTGGTCTTTTTTATGATCAAGCCGGACAACCTGTCCGTCCTCTCTGCTGAGGGCATCCGGGGCCGGGTCAAAAACCTGACGGACCTTCTGCGGGGCACCCAGGAGGTCCGCCTGCTGGCCCTGGACTCCCGGGAGTCTTTCCAGCGGAACAAGGACTGGTACCGCCAGCGGCTGGAGATAGAGGAGCTCCCGGCCCTCCGGGAGCTGTTGCGGCAGGACGCCGCCCACCTGGACGCCATCCAGGCGTCCACCGCCTCCGCCCGGGAGTTCGCCCTGGTCTACCGCTTGGCCCCCCAGGAGGCTGGGGCGGACGCCACGGCCCTGCGGCAGACGGAGCAGGCCCTGCGGGACCTGGGCTTTCACGCCCGGCTGGCGGAGGAGCAGGACATCAAGCGTATTCTGGCGGTGTACTATCAGCAGGATGTGACCACGGAATGGTTCGAGGAGTATGACGGAGAGAGGTGGCTGAAAGCGGATGGCTAAGAAAGTACAGAAGAAAAAGAAGGGCAGGGCCCAGCCCAAGGTGCCGGAGACGCAGCCCAAGGACTTCCTGGACCTTATCGCCCCTGCCGCCGTGAAGTTCAACACGGACCACTACACCTGCGGCAGCATGTACCGCTGCACCCTGGCCCTGCGCAGCTACCCCACCACCACGGAGGAGCTGGCCCTGCTGCGGCGGCTGGGGGAAAAGAGCGGCGTCACCCTCAGTGTCTACGCCCGCCAGGTCACCGCCGCCGAGGAGGACCGCATCCTTCACAACGCGGAGAACAAGAACCGGCTGGACCGGAGCAGCACCAACAGCATGAAACAGGCGGTCACAGCGGAGGCCAACCTCCAGGACGTGGCTGACCTCATCGCCACCATGCGGAAGAACCGGGAGCCCCTCATCCACTGCGCGGTGTTCCTTGACCTGGCCGCCAGGGATCAGGAGGGACTGCGGGATCTGCGGGAGGAGGTGCTCTCCGAGCTGACCCGGAGCAAGCTGGGGGCGGACCGCCTCCTCCTGCGCCAGCAGGACGGCTTCCTCTCCGCCAACCCCATGGGGCGCAACGCCTTCAAAAGCCAGTATGAGCGGGTCCTGCCCGCCAGCTCCGTGGCCAATCTCTACCCCTTCAACTACTCCGGCAAGACCGACCCCAAGGGCTTCTACATCGGCAGGGACCGTTACGGGTCCAACATCATCGTGGACCTGGACCGGCGGGGACCAGACAAGACCAACGCCAGCGTCCTCATCCTGGGCAACACCGGCCAGGGCAAGAGCTACCTGCTCAAGCTCCTGCTGTGCAATCTCCTGGAGGCGGGGAAGACCGTCCTCTGCCTGGACCCGGAGCATGAGCTGGTGGATCTGTGTGCCCAGCTGGGCGGCTGCTTCATCGACCTGATGGGCGGCGCCTACCGCGTCAATCCTCTGGAGCCAAAGCTGTGGGATCTTGGCGGCGATGACGATCCCGCGGCCCCTGCGGCATTTCGCCAGAGGACCCGCCTCAGCCAGCACATCTCTTTCCTGAAAGACTTCTTCCGCTCCTATAAGGACTTCAGCCACCGGCACATCGACACCATCGAACTGATGCTGGAGCGGCTGTACCGAAGCCATGGGCTGAATGACCACACGGACTTCTCCACCCTGACGCCCGCAGATTATCCCGTCCTCTCCGACCTCTATGACGTCATCGAGGACGCCTATCAGCACTACGATCAGGAGCAGGACCCCCTGTACCCCAGGGAGCTGCTCCAGGAACTCCTGCTGGGACTCCACTCCATGTGCCGGGGCGCGGAGAGCAAATTCTTCAACGGGCCCACAAACATCACCAGTTCCCGCTTCCTGGTCTTCGGCGTGAAGGGACTGCTCCAGGCCAACGCCAGCGTGAAGAACGCCATGCTCTTCAACGTACTCTCCTTCTTCAGCGACAAGCTGCTCACTGAAGGCAATACGGTGGCCACCCTGGACGAGTTATATATCTGGCTGAGCAACACCACCGCAGTGGAATATATCCGCAACAGCCTGAAGCGGGTGCGGAAGAAGGACTCCGCCCTGATCCTGGCATCGCAGAATCTGGAGGACTTCGACCAGCCGGGGGTCCGGGAGCTGACCCGGCCCCTCTTTGCTATCCCCGCCCACCAGTTCCTCTTCAACGCCGGCAGTGTGGATAAGAAGTTCGACATGGACAACCTCCAGCTGGAGCCCTCGGAGTTCGAGCTGATTCGGTACCCTCAGAGGGGCGTCTGCCTCTACAAATGCGGCAATGAGAGGTATCTGCTGGAGGTCCACGCCCCGCCTTATAAGGAAAAGCTGTTCTGAACGGCGGGAGGACGGTAGGTGCCAAACATGATACAACTGGAATCGAGGTGAAAAATCATGAGCGCCACCGCCGCCGCCCTGGTCAAAGCGGCCATCGCCGCCCTCACCGACGAGGGGACCAGGAAGAAGCTCGGCTGGGTCCTGGCCGCCATCCTCTCGCCCGTCATCGTGACCCTTGCCCTGATCCTCTCTCTGCTCTCCGGCGCCGCCCAGCAGAACGTGTCCTCGGTGGAGCTGTGCTTCCGGGGCGGGACCATTCCCGCGAACGCTTCGGAGGAATATCGGACAGCGGTGCTGGAGACGCGGGACAGCTTCACCGCGCTGGATGGGATCATCGCGGAGATCAACGACCTGTTTGAAGATGACCAAAGCCTTGACACAAACTGGGTCAAGGCTGTTTTTTATGTCCTGTACTTCGGCGGCCAGCAGCCGGACGCGGAGGGGCTTCGCTCCTTCGTGGACTGCTTTGTCACCTACACAGAGGGGACCCGGACGGTCACTGAGATCAATGACACGGGCCAAGAGGTGGAGGTCGAGGAGGAGTACCAGATCCCCCATCTGGTGGAGGATCTGGCGCAAATCTACCGGCAGATCGGCCAGAGCGTAGGCGTCTCCCTCACAGCGGAGCAGCAGGTCAACGCTGACAGAGTCTATAACCTCATCGTCTACGGCGGTCCGGACGGCGACGCCGGCGGAACTTTCCCCGGCGCGGGTGTGCCCTTCATCGGCGCGGATGGCTTCTGCTCCCCCATCGGGGCGGGCTGGGAATCGGTGGTCACTTCGGAGTTCGGCTACCGGAGGGACCCCTTCACCGGAGAGACCAGAGGGCACACCGGCATGGATCTGGGGGTGCCCACCGGCACGCCCATCCGGGCGGCCCTGGGCGGCACCGTCACTGTGTCCCAGTACAACAGCAGCTATGGTTACTATGTGATGATCGACCACGGGGACGGGCTCGCCACCCTCTATGCCCACAACTCCCAGTTGCTGGCCCAGATGGGACAGACCGTGGAAGCCGGAGATATCATCGCCCGGTCCGGCTCTACCGGACGGTCCACCGGCCCCCACCTCCACTTTGAGGTGCGGGTCAATGGCCAGCGCACTGACCCAAGATATTATCTTCCCACGACAGGAGGCTGACACCATGCGCTTGCACACCCGATCGAAAGAAAAATTACCCACACAGTCAACGCTCTGCCAGGTGATCGAACAGGGCCGGTGGAGGGATCTTCTCTGCGAAAAGATCGGCCCGCTCCCCGATCTGCTGGAGCGGGCCGCTGCCCTCTCTGCCGGCTGCGCGGTCAGTTTTGCCGACGCGCTGGAGAAAGCCATTCAGGAGACGGGCGGAACAGCCCGCTCCATCTTTGCAGATGAGTCCGAGGCGCTGGCACATGATCTTGGGCTGCGGAGGCGCGGCAGATCAGCGGGTAGTCATTGACCTGGACGAGCATCGGATTCGGGTGGAGTATGACCACCAGGCCGGCAGTCTTCAGGAGAGCCTGGAGGCGCTGAAAGAGAGTTTCCCCACCGTCGTGTCAGAGAAGCTCCAAAGCAGGCTTGTCTCCTACCTTGCGGAGCGTGATGGAAGTGAAGAACTCTATGGGCGATATTAGAGCAGTAAAATTTGTGTGAGGGGATCACGCCATGAAAAAAGCAACGATCACAGTCTCATTTGAGCAGGAAAAACTGAAAGCTGTCCAGTTCTACCTGACCAGGAGCGACACCTCTCTGGAGACAGAGCTGGACACGTTTATGGAAAAGCTGTACCGAAAGTATGTGCCGGCCCAGACCCGGGAGTACATTGAAAGTACAGCGGGATCGGAGGAGCGGCCCCGGCCTCAGCCCGCCAGGGCGGACAAGCCGGCCGCAATGCTCCAGAGGGAGGGGGATGCTTAATGGCAAACTCTTACTCCGCGGAGGTGTGGCTGGACAGCCGCCGGTGGGACGCGCTGGAGGCGGTCCTGGAGGAACAGGGCTCCAGCATCGAGAAGCATCTGCAGGACTATCTGGTGGATCTGTACCGGGAAATGGTGTCTGCGGATCAGGTGCGGGAGATCGAGAACCGCATCCAACAGGAGCGGCAGGAGGAGCTTCGAGAGGCCGAGGCGCGGAAAGTCTTTTCTGTATTCCGCCTGTGGGAAAACGGAAAAGACCGCTGCCTGGCCACCGAATCCCCGAAAGAGTTCCTGGAGACGGCCCGGCTTCTTCGCAAGCATCTGCAGGAAAAGACGGGCGGAGCTGATGACTTTGCCCGAAAAATCTACGGCGGCTATGACATCCCTCTGAGCCGGTTTGATGAATTGATGCGGGAGCGGTTGGAGAACACAGGGCGTGTGGCTGGCGTGTTTGAACTGGACTTCGACAAGCAGGTGCTCGCGGCCGTCAGAATCCCGGACGGCTGGAACAGCTACTGGTTCCAGGATGTGAGCGCCGCCGCCTACCACGCCTTCCGCAAGGAGCACAGCTCCCAGGAGGAGCGTTGGCGGAAATTCGTGGCCCGGCTGGAGGGAAAGGAGCTGACCGACCGGGATCTCGGCACTCCTCTGAAGGCCCTGCGGGACCTCCAGCCGGGGGATCTTCTGTTCACGGAGCCGGCCAACCGCATGGGGCGGCTGCTGGATTTTCAGGTGAACTGTGCCAGCGGCGCGGTGCGGATGGAGGTATTCGGCCCCAAGGTAACGTGCGCCAAGAGCGGGAGCTGGCTCGACATCTATGCCAGCTATGACGTGGCCAGACAGGAGCTCCGCGACCACCTGGACCTCACCCTGCACCGAAAAGACGGTGCCTGGGAGAAGCCCTTCCGCTACGACCTCTCCCCGGCAGAGCAGGAGCTTCTGCGGGCCGAGATGGAGGATCACTGCCAGAAACAGTACGGGAAATCTCTGAATGATCTCTATGCGGAGCGGTATGGTCAGGAGGAGGGGACTCCGCCTGCACTGGACGGCGGCAGCCGACGGCTGGATATGAAGCAGATCTGCTTCGAGGACGACATCTCTGAATTCGATGGGAAGCTGTCCTTCTATATCCCCGTCACCTTCGACCCGGACGCAGTGTTTGGGACCAATGTGACCGCAGAGTCCAACGACGACTGGCTCAATGTCTACGCCAACTTGGATTTGGAAACTGGAGAAGTGGAGAAAGCTCTGACAGTCGTACTCTCCTGCGGCAATGAAAATGTGTTCGAGTTTTCCTATCCGCTGGCCGCCCCGGAGCGGGAACAGCTCCGGGAAAAAATGGAGGACTACTGCCAGGCCCAGACTGGGATGTCTCTGGAAGAATACCGGCAGGAACTGCTCACGGAGGAGTCCCAGATAGAGCAGGGGCCTCAGATGTAACCGGCAGGCAGGCGCCGCCCACAGCGGGCGGCGCCTCTGTTCTCCCCGCCGTTGCCCCTGTGCCGCCCCGTGTCGCCCTTTTGGGGGCGGGGCGGCATCCGTACCCCTAACGCGCCCTTGGAGGGGCGTGTGGCGGCGGTGTGCCCCGCCTGCCAGACACTGGACTGGCGGAGCTGTGCGCCCTGCCGATGCCAGACTTGGGCGGTCGAAAAAAGTGCGGGATAAAAGCAGGTGGTCGCTTTGCGCCCTCCAGCCAGGAAACACCGCCCCGCAACGCGGGTCGGGGGAATCCCATTAGGTGGTCGTTTTTTCGGCCTGTGGCTGTGGCGGGTGGTCGGAATCAAACAGAAAGTCAGAGATATCAAGCACTTCAGCCGCCTTTTTAGGTAGCTGTCGCAGGCGGTCAACCGAAAATAAAGGAGTGTTCAACGTGAGCAAACGGCAAAAGAGTCAACTTGGACAGGAACCCCAGGACGAAACTAAGACCCGGATCCCGGTTTGGCTGTATCCCTCCACACTGGAGGCACTGGATCGGGGGACGGAAACCAGCAACTGTAAAAGCCGGAGCGAGTTTATCGAAAACGCGGTGCAGTTCTATGCGGGATATCTTTCCGGCCAGGACGCTAACGCTTATCTGCCCCCCGCTCTGGTGTCCGCCGTGCGGGGCATGCTCCAAAACAGCGAGGACCGGATCTGCCGGCTGCTGTTCAAGCTGGCGGTGGAGATGGACATGATGATGAATGTACTGTCCGCCGGCATGGAGATCCCGGAGGAACAGTTGGAACATCTGCGCCCACAGTGTGTGCGAAATGTAAAAAAGACAAGCGGCAAAGTTTCCCTGGACGACGCGGTGGAGCGACAGCGGCGCACAGATTGACGTGCGGGAGTTGATATGCCATGCCCCGCCTGATCTTCAAGTGTCCCTATGTGAAGGGCGGCTCTCAGAGAGCTGCCGCCCACCTGAGCAACTACGTCCGCTACATGGCCACCCGGGAGGGGGCGCAGAAGTTCTCGCCGGACCAGTCCTGGCTCCCTGCCACAGAAAAGCAGCGGGAGTTAGTGGAGCAGCTCCTCCGGGACTTCCCCCTCAGCCGAGGGACTTTCGAGTATGAGGACTACGCCGCCGCGCCCACCCGGGGTAACGCCTCGGAGTTCATCACCAGGGTCCTGGAGGACAACTACGACCGGGCCGCAAAAAAAAAAAACTACGTCCAGTAAATCGCCAGCCGCCCCCGTGCCCAGCGCACGGGGACCCACGCGCTCTTCACCGGCTCGGACGAGACCCTGACCCTGTCCCAGGTGGCGGAGGAGGTCGCAAACCACACCGGCAATGTGTGGCTGCCCATCCTATCCCTGCGGCGGGAGGACGCCGCCCGGCTGGGCTACGATGACGCGAATCAGTGGAAGGGCCTGCTCACCGGCTGTGCTATAGAGATGGCCCAGGCCATGAAGATCCCCTGGGACCAGTTCCGGTGGTACGCCGCCTTCCACGATGAGTCCCACCACCCCCATGTGCATATGGTCTGCTACAGCGCCGACGGCAAGTCCGGCTACCTGACCAAGCAGGGCATCGCCCAGATCAAGTCCGGTCTGACCAAGGAGATCTTCCGCAATGAGCTGACGGAGCTCTATCGGGAGCAGACTCAGCGGCGGGATACCCTGAATAGTGAGGCAGCGGTAGTCATGGAAACGCTGGTCCACCAGATGGAGACCGGCACACTGGAAAACCCCCGCATGGAACAGCTCATGGAACACCTGGCTGGGAAGCTGAAAAACCTGTCCGGCAAGAAGCAGTACGGATACTTGAAAGCCCCGCTAAAGGCTGTGGTGGATGAGATCGTGGACGAGTTGGCCAGGGATCCCCGCGTCGCCCAAGCCTACGACCTGTGGTATGAGATGCGGGAGGAGGTGCTGCGCACCTACAAGGACGAGCTGCCGGAGCGTCTGCCCCTCTCCCGGCAGAAGGAGTTCAAGGCCATTCGCAATCTGGTGATCCGGGAGGCTGTGCGGCTGGGGGAGCTCCGGCAGGTGTTCCACCCGGAGGATCAGACGGAAGCGGCGGGCCCGGACGGCCCAGAACAAGAAACGGGCACAAATCAAAATGAGGGATCGGAAGAAACCGGAGCGCCGCCCCCTATGTGGGAGTGGCGCTTTCGCCGTGCGTGGGCAGCCCTCCAAGACCACGCTTCCTCACCGGAGCAGGTTGCCCAGGCACTGGAGGAGGTGACCGCGGCGGCGGAGGCCGGATACCGTCCGGCCCAGTACCGGCTGGGGAAGCTGCTGCTCCAGGGAGAGCGTGTCCCCAAGGATGCCGGAGCCGCTGTCCGCTGGCTGACCGCCGCGGCGGAGCAGGGGGACCAGTACGCCCAGTATGCGCTTGGGAAGCTGTATCTGCTGGGTCTGGAGGTGCCGGAGGACCGGGAGCGGGCCAGATTGTGGTTCCAGCAGTCCGCGGAACAGGGCAATCAGTACGCTCAATATTTTCTGACCAACATGGACAGCCGCCGCCTCCAGCCTGTGGCCTGGGCGGTGTCCAATTTGCTCTACCATATAGCCGGCATCTTCCGGGAGCAGGAACCGCGCCAGAAGGTTGGCGCCATCCGCTTCACGGACAAGAAGCTGCGCCAGAAGATCCGGGAGAAGAAGATCGCCATGGGCCACAAGCCGGACGACCACGAAGAACAGACCGTCACGATGTAGAAATAGAAATGGAGGATATCGTGTGAAACAGAATCACTACAGCGCGGACAGACGAACCAGCGCCAAGGCCCTGCCCCTGGAGCGCCGCTCTCCATTGCGGCAGACCCGCGCCGTCGTGCGCCAGATCCCCTATCACCGGAAGACCCGCAAGCGGCGCCGGTAAATTTTGTGTTGCAAACCGCCATACAAAGAGGTATAATATCTCCAGAAAGGCGGTGCAGCTTATGGCAACCAAAACAGCAAATGTGACAGCCCGTGTCCAGCCTGAGATCAAGCGGCAGGCGGAGGAGATCCTGGACCGCCTCGGCGTTCCTGTGTCCGTGCTGATCGACTCCCTCTACCGCCAGATCATCATGACCAACAGCATCCCCTACTCCTTCCGCGTCCCCGCGGTCCCCACCCGGGACGCCATGACAACGGAGCAGTTCGACAGGATGATGGCAGAGGGGCTGAAGCAGGCAAAGGCGGGACAGGGCACGGATCTGAAGGATGCCTTTGCCCAGATCAGGGAGTGCATCTGACCATGGAGCAGTATCGGGTCAGGATGACAGACCACGCCATCGGGCAAATGGGGGAAACTGTCCGCTATATCTCGAAGGTGCTCCAGGCGCCGGAGACCGCCCTCCGCTGGGCCGACCGGCTGGAGGCGGAGATGGCGAGGCTGGGCAGGATGCCCGGCCGCTATCCACTGACCCCGGAGGAGCCATGGCGGTCGGAGGGAATACACAAAATGCCAGTGGAGAATTTTCTGGTGTACTACTGGGTCAATGAGGAAGCCATGACCGTCTGGATCACCGCTGTGGTATACGGGCGGCGGGACCAGCTGGACCAGCTCCAAAGGATGCCGCTCCCTGAAACATGAATATGACAGACTTGGGAGGCCGCGATCAGCGGCCTCCCTCTTTTTTGGAGGTGGACTATGCCCTACATCCCATTCACCGAAGAACAAAAACGCCGGGCCAACTCTGTGGACCTGGCGGAGTACCTCCGCCGGCGGGGAGAGATGCTCATCCCCTCCGGGCCGGAGTACCGGCTGGCCTCGGACCACAGCGTCACCGTCCGGGGCAGAGAGTGGTACGACCATGAGGCGAAGGAGGGCGGCGGCCCCGTCTCCTTCCTCCAGACCTTCCATAACCTCAGCTATCCGGAGGCAGTGCAGCGGCTCCTGGACGGGGAAGGCGTCCCCTGCCCCTCGGCGGTGGAGCGGAAACCGGAGGCGAAGCCTTTCGCACTGCCTCCGTCCAGTGATTCCATGCGCCGGGTGTTCGCCTACCTGCTCAAGGAGCGCCACATCAGCCGGGAGGTACTCACCGCCTTCGTCCGGGCGGACCTGCTCTATGAGGACGCCCAATACCACAACGCCGTGTTCGTCGGGACAGATGAACGCGGCGCTGCCCGTCATGCCCACAAACGGAGCACCAACAGCAGCGGGCGGTCCTTCCAGCAAAATGTGGAGGGCAACGCCCCCCGGTACAGCTTCCACTGGACCGGGACCAGCGGGAGCCTCTATGTGTTCGAGGCTCCCATCGATCTGCTGGCCTTCCTCACCCTCTATCCGGCGGATTGGCGGGAACACAGCTATGTGGCCCTGTGCGGCACCTCAGAGCAGGCCATGCTGTGGATGCTGGAGCAGGAACCCCGCCTGCGGACGGTCCGGCTGTGCCTGGACCACGACGCGGCGGGGATCGAGGCCGCTGGCCGCCTTACGGATGCCCTGCGGGAGCGGGGATATGAGGACGTCTCCGTCCTCCGGCCCGAGTACAAGGACTGGGCGGAGGACCTGAAGGCCCAAAACGGTCTGGACGCCCAGCCGGCGGAGGAGCATCCCCAACTCCTGGCGGCGGAGGATGTCTGCGGCCGCATCGCGGCGAAATGCGCAAATCATAAGCCTGACCAGGCCAATCAACGGGTACAGGAACTGTTTTCCCACTACCGCGAATGTGTGGGGGAAGGTGATCTGGAGGAGGCCATGGACTGCGCGGAGGAGATGGCCGCCCTGGCCCTGGTGGTGGTCCTGCGGGAGTGCCGCCAGCTGGGCACGGTCCTGACCCCGGAGCAGGGGGCCCAATATCTCCAGAGCCGCGTCCTGCCTCATCAAAACCGGCGAGGGATAAAGGTCCGCACCGGAGAGCTGGGAGAGCTGATCCAGACCGCCGTCGGCAAAAGCGAGATGCAGGGAGTGCGTTCCCATGAGGAAAAGCGGAGCATCGCCAGCGCGTGGCTGGAGGTGGCCCCGGCCTGCGCCAAGGTCTCCGTGAAATACAACGGAGACGAGCTCAAGCAGACGCTGAGGCAGGAGCATGCTCCGGCCATGGAAATGGGGTGAGCGGTCATGGACATGGGGACGATCCTGCTGCTGGCCCTGGCTGGGGGCGCGCTGCTCCTCCTGGCCGTGGTCACCCGCTTCTCTGGGCAGGGCTCTCTCAACAACATCAAATCCAAAACTGTGGGCGACGGCCAGCACGGGACGGCGCGCTGGGCCACCAAAAAGGAGATCCGGCAGACATATGACCACGTCCCCTTCCAGCCGGAACGCTGGCGGAAGGGAAAGGATCTTCCCCAGGTGCAGGGACTGGTATTGGGATGTGTGGGGGGAAAGCCAGATGGTAATGCCGGTACGGTGGAGGAGATCGCATACGTTGCGCAAAAGTTTGCTTCAAGCCTTTTGCCGAAAGGGAAAAAGGGGAAAAGAAAAGCCGGTCAAATCATGACGGCCCTGGTGGATGGGGATGACATCCACTGCCTGATGATCGGCGCGTCCGGTGTAGGTAAGACAGCGTACTTCCTCTATCCCAATATGGAGTATGCCTGCGCCAGCGGCATGAGTTTTCTGTCTCTTGACACCAAGGGGGATCTCGCCCGTAATTACGGCGCCGTGGCTTCCCTGTACTACGGGTATCAGGTGGCGGTCATCGACCTGCGCAACCCCACCTGTTCGGACGGGTATAACCTGCTCACCCTCATCAACCACTACATGGACGTGTGCCGGAAGGAACCGAAAAACCTTGCTGCCCGGGCCAAGTCGGAGAAGTACGCCAAGATTTTGGCCAAGACCATCGTTAACCCGGACGGGGAGGGAAACTATGGACAGAATCAGTTTTTCTATGATGCTGCCGAGGGCTTGCTCACCGCCGTCATCCTCCTGCTAGCGGAGTACCTGCCGCCTACCCAGGAGCACCAGGAGGAGCGGAGGCACATCGTCAGCGTGTTCAAACTGGTGCAGGACCTGCTGGCTCCCGACAAAGCGTCTAAGGCGAAAAACGGCTTCCAGCCTCTGATGAACAAACTGCCGGACACCCACAAGGCCAGGTGGTTTGCCGGAGCCGCTCTGAACAGCGCGGACCAGGCCATGGCCTCGGTCATGTCCACCGTCCTCTCCCGCCTCAACGCCTTCCTGGACTCAGAGCTGGAGCAGGTCCTCTGCTTTGACAGCGCCATCAACGCTGAAACCTTTGCCTCACAGAAGTCCGCTATTTTCCTGGTCCTCCCAGAGGAGGACCCCAGCAAGAATTTCATGGCTGGGCTTATGATCCAGACCCTCAGCCGGGAGCTGTTTGCCGTGGCTGACGAGAATGGCGGCAAGTTGAAGAACCGGGTGGTGCTGTTCTGTGACGAACTGGGTACCATGCCCGCTTTCGACATCCTGCCCCTATTTTCTGCTGGCCGGTCCCGGAAGCTGACCCTGGTACCCATCATTCAGTCTCTGGCGCAGCTGGAGAAGAACTATGGCAAAGAGGGGGCAGAGATCATCCAGGACAATGTCCAGGATACCATCTTCGGCGGTTTTGCCCCCAACTCCCAGACCGCTGAAGTGCTGTCCAAGGCATTGGGCAGCCGCACCGTCATGTCCGGCTACATCAGCAGAGGGAAGAACGACCCCAGCCAGACCCTCCAGATGGTGGAGCGGCCGCTCATGACGCCCGACGAATTGAAATCCATCCCCAAGGGGCAGTTTATCGTCATGAAAACTGGGACCCATCCCATGCGTACCCGTTTGCGGCTGTTTCTGGACTGGGGCATCACCTTCGGTGAGCCCTATGTGCTGCCGGAGCGGGCCGCCCGAAAGGTGGCCTACGCCAGCAAGCAGGAGTTGGAGGCGGCCATTCTCGGATGTCACTCACTCCAGCAGCGGCCACAGGAAGCCCCAGCTACACCAGCAACCACACCCAAGAATAGGACACAAGGACGCGAACAGGAAGAGTGGGAGAAGCTGGGGCCCAGCACCTCCATCAAGGGGCTTAAGAAACCGGGAGGCGAGGCCACATGAGTTTTTATCAAAAAATCTACCGCTCGGAGCTGAGCCACAGGGCCAGATCGGTCTATATGTATCTGAAGGATCACGCGGACAAGGAGGACAAGTGCTGGCCCGGGATCAAGACCATATCCGGAGAACTGGGCCTATCCCGCTCCACGGTCAAACGGGCCCTGAATGATCTGTGTAAGGCCGGCCTGGTGGTCAAGGAGTCCCGCTGGCGGGAGAACGGAAGTTTGACCTGCAACCTATATAGACTCCGATAGAGGCCGAAAAATGAAAATCCACCGCTAGGGGCGCTTTGCGCCCCGGCGGTGGACCGAGGATAGGTTCATGATGGCCCCACCAGAAGGACCCACTCTAAGTATTTCTAATACAGAGAATGACCGTTTAAAATGGTACCCATAGAAAGGACAGTACTCTGACAAAAAAGCACGAAAGACAGACCAGAGATTGACAGTGGTACACAGAAAATATAAAAGTGAGCAATGTGCATCATGAATTGCTGGGCATAGTCGGTCCTGCCCTGGAGGAACCGATCTACCGAGGAGTGGTGCTGCGCAGCTTACTGTCAGGGGGTGCGCGGCAGGCCATTTTACTGTCGGCCCTGTGCTTCGGGCTGATGCACCACGCTCTTTATCAGGGGTTGTCCGCCTTCTGGTGCGGATTGATTTTCGGCTATGCCGCCCTGCACGACGGATTGGGGATGCCCATCGGACTGCACATCGTCGGGAACAGCATTGCTGTGGCGCTGCCACTATTGCGTCAGGCGGGCACTCCTGGTGCCCTGGCTACTTCGAATCTTGCGAGAAATGAAAGCACAGAGCAGTCCTTTCTGGCCTGCATGGCGAGATGAAGTTGTTGCCAGGTTTTGTAATGCATGCGCCGGTTCATCCAGACCGCAAACCTTTTTCGAAGAGGTTGAATTAGCGTGTACCGATGAATTTGTCCGTGCGAAACATGGCAAGGATTTCGATAAGTTCTCGAAAGAGATGTTTTCTGACGGCCGGATCCTTTACCGCTATGACAATGGCAGCGTGACATATTCTTACGAACTCACTGAGATATGATCGGGTTAGCATACGCTTCAGATCAAACGCTTTGATGCTTCGGAAACCTGCAGCAAAGTGACCGCCCCGGCAGCCGCAAGATGTGGCTGCCGGGGCGGTTTCATCATGTGCGATAAATATCCATTGTGTGAACTGAAATTGTCAGAACCCCTCGCTCAGTGCCGGCAACGGCCAGCGAGCCGAGATTCTCTCCGGCTTTTGCCGTGGTCGAGTAAAGTCCCTGTTGAAGTGATCGCCAAGCTGTACTTTGAGCAGAAACCGTACCCCGCCGCTCAAAGTAACGGAGGGTGCAGCCCGTATAGAGCGGTGGTCACGCAATTCAGACTTCCTTCCCGCTCGGGCCGTTTTGCAGTTGCCCTTGCATGAAGATCCGATCAAAATCAGCGGCGGAAACAGGACGGCTGTACAAATAGCCCTGTCCAAAGTCGCATCCGAGCGCTTGAATCATCCCCTCGTCCTCTGCGGTTTCCACGCCTTCCGCAACCGTTGCGATGGAGAGAAGCCTCGCCATCTGAACGATCTCTTTTATGATGAGCTGAGAGCGAGCCTGCTCTTGAGGGGAAAGATTCAGCAAAAACGCCCGGTCCAGCTTCAACTCATCGATTTTCAGCCTGCTCAGGGCGTTCAGAGAGGAAAATCCGCTTCCAAAATCGTCCAGCGAGATGCGAAATCCCTCCGCATGCAGCTGAAGAATGATCCCGTTGAGCGCGTCCACATTCTCCAACGCCAGGCTTTCCAGAATCTCCAGCGTGATGAGGCGGGCGGATATGCCGTATTTCCTTACCATCGCTTTTAAAGCCTGGACATAATCCGGCTTAAAAAACAATTGTTTGGATTGATTTACGGAGATGGGGATCGGTGTGACGCCCCGGCCAAGCCACACGCGGATCTGGCGGCACGCCTGCTCCACCATGTAAAGATCCAGCTGCATACAAAAGCCGTTGCGTTCAAAGAGAGGGATAAACTGATCGGGATAGATCATCCTGCCGCCGGTGGTTCGCCAGCGCACCAGCGCCTCAGCCCCGGCCAGTGTATCGCTGCGGAGGTCTTTCTTCGGCTGCAGGAACATCTCAAACTCTCCATCGCGAAGCGCCTGATTCATATGCCGCTCAATATAGTTCTCCAGATCCTCCTTTTTGTGCAGCTCCGTATCAAAAAACCAGATCGTGTTGGTATGCCCGCTCTCCGCTTTTTCCAGCGCAAAGTGCACACTGGTGCGCATATGGTCGGCCGTGGCTCCGGGATCGTCACTGCGGGGGGAGGGCACCACGCCGCAGTAGAACGCCATTTCATAGTCGCTCTTGCTGATCTCGGTACCGCGGACAAGTTCATCAATCAGCGTCTGCAGGCGGAGACGGACGGCGTCCGGATCCACATCCATCAGGAAGAGATAAAAGATGTCTTCAGTATCCCGGGAAAAAAATTCACCGCTTCGCAGGTGCCGGCCGATGATCTCTTTGATCTCACAAAGCAGACAATTGGCGCGCTCCTTCCCGAAAATCTCGGTGACAAACGGAAATTGACGAGTCCTGAGCGCCACCACGCTGCCGCCTGTCATACCCATCGCCTCTGTCAGCCGCTGGTGATAGCGCACCATATTCTCTGCTCCGGTCAGCGGATCATAGTAAGCCAGACGCTTCAACTCAAGATGATAATCGCGCAGCAGGCGATAACCACGGACCACGACAGTCATGACCAGAAGGAACGCCAGAAGGAACAGGAAGCCGACGAGCGAATTGAACCTTTCGGAAACGGCGGTCAGGCCGCTTCCCGTGCTGACGCAAAACAGATACCATCCGTTAAGCCCCACCGGCTCCAGGAGGAAGGGATAAGAGACGCCCTCATGGGTAAAGGACGAGAATATCCGTTCCTGCCGCGCCATGGCACCACGTACTTCTTCCGCGGCAGATTCAGATAGATAGGAGCCACTATAAATATTAGAGAGATTTTCCTGCACGACAGTGTTGGGGGAGCGCATCAGAAAACTGCCATCTTTTCCAAGCAGGTGAATATAACCGGAACTGCCCAGCGCGGTGTCCTCTGCGAGAATGCTGCCGAATACGTCAATATAGTCGGTGGCGGATAGCGCCCCGATCACGGTTCCCTCGTGATAAACGGGAATGCTGTAGGCAAATACTCTCTGCTGGGAGATTCTGCTCTCAAACAGCCGAGAGACCGTGGGCGTTCCTTCCAAGGCTGTATAAACTGCACTTTGCAGCTCCTGGGGCAGCTCTGGCAGGCTGGCATCTGTCACGATCTCGCCATTCGGCGGGCAGATGACGCCCTGAAGATCCGTGTCGAAGAACGCGACGGTCACAAACGCGCCGTCCCTGTTGGCCTCGTCCAGTTTCCGGGCAAGAAGGGACCTGTCCGTTTCATCACGCGGCCCTTCGATGAGCGCGGAGATCGCGGAGAGCGTCTGAATATCGTATTGGAACTGCGCGAATATTCGGGACTTATACTCCTGGGCTTCCAAGGAAATCTGGTCGCGGCTGACAGAGCTTCTTAAATTTTTCAGGTGAAGGAGCAGTGTTCCACCGCAGGCCAGCAGTGCAATGAATACTATCAGGGCTTGGAGTATAACTGATCGCAGCTTCTTGTTTAATATCTCTTCTATCATGGCTATACCCCTTTTTCTGATGTTGACCGTGGAGCACGGAAAGCAGCAATGTCCTGCCGACTTGACGGTGTTTCTCTGTGCGTCTGATGAACGAGCGGGATCCTTACCGGCTACGCGGACTTATCCCAGATGCGCCATGTGCTCCACACCCAACGAACAGATCACCGCTCCCGCCTCAGACTGGAGTCCGTGATGGGTGTTGACAGCCTCCATCACGCTGTTGCGGATCTCACGGGGGACCACGATCAGGATGATCTCCTTCTCTTCCCGGAGCGTGAGTCCCTTCATCTGTTCGATTTCGTCCATCATCACCCAGCGGCCGCGGACCACCGTGCCGCCTCTGGCGCCGGCTTCCTTCGCGGTAGACATCACTTCATCGGTAAAGCCCTGATTGACCGTGATCATAATCAGGCTGTTTTTTTCCTGCATATCTTCATACTCCCTATCTTTCTCCAATTTTGTCCTGGCGCCGATGGATGCGGCCAGCAAATTGGTCACTGCCTCCATAGCAACCATGAATGCGATGCCCCGGCCGGGGCACAGGTCGTGCAGATCATCTTTCAGCTTTTCCAGCAGGTTCAGCGCTGTACCGGCTGGTGCGAAGCTCAGGATGATGTCCTTCTCCGAACCGCCCAGGCCCAGAATATCCATGATCTCCGAGGTGGCGGTCCCGGTTCCTTCGCAACGCATATGGGTAAACACCTGCTCTTGATCATAAAGCTTTATCAGTTTGTTCCCGTTGCCACGCTCGATGATGGAAACAATCATGACGAGCCTCTTCAGATCTTTCATGCCTTGCCCTCCTATTCATGCGTCATAATACAAGATGCTGTCCTCCGCTCGGGCAAGTTCCGCCCGCAGAGCGTCGTTTTCCAGTTTTTTTCGTACCCGGCCGGCCAGACCCAGAAGCTGGATGGTCACCAGGGGCATCATCGCCACCATGGCAACCAGGCCGAACGCGTCTGTCATAAAGCGCCAAGCGCCTGGCAGGCGCCCATGGCAAAGGGCAGCATAAATGTGGCCGTCATAGGCCCGGAGGCTACGCCGCCGGAGTCGAACGCCACGCCGGTGAAGATTTGGGGCACGAAAAAAGTAAGCGCCAGTGCAAATACATAACCAGGGATCAAAAACCACATGATGGATATTCCGGTAAGTACCCGCAGCATGGCGATCCCCACGGAAACTGCTACGCCGATGGAGAGTCCCCTGCGCATGGCGCGCCGGGAAATAGAGCCCATGGAAACTTCCTCCACCTGCTTGTTCAGCACATGGACGGCGGGTTCCGCGGCGACGACAAAATAGCCCATGACCATACCGATGGGGATCAGCAACCAGGGTTGTCCCCCGGACGCTGCGGTGGCGCCGATCAACTGGCCGGCAGGCATAAAGCCCACGTTCACTCCCGTGAGGAACAAAACCAGCCCAATATAGGTGTAAATAAGGCCGCTGCTGATTCGCAGCAGCTGCACTCGCTTAAAGCGCCGCGTGACCAACTGAAACATCAGGAACATCAGGCAGATGGGTATTACGGTGACAGCCACTTCCTCGGCATAGCGGGGGACCGTCCGGAGGAAAACGAGAGCGGCGTCCCGTGTGGTAGCGACATCCACAAGAGAGACAGAGGAGTATTCGGCGCTGTCCGGTGTGTAGCAGATGCCCAGGATCATCACCGACAGGATGGGGCCGATGCTGCAAAGAGCCACCAGACCGAAACTGTCGCTGGTGGCGTTCTTATCACTGCGCATGGATGCTATGCCCACGCCGAGCGCCATAATAAAGGGCACGGTAATGGGGCCGGTGGTAACACCGCCGGAATCAAAGGCCGCAGGGATAAAAATCTCTGGCACAAAATGGGAGAGAATGAACACCACGGAATAAAATCCCACCAGCAGGAAAGAAAGAGGGATTTGCAGCCGCACGCGCAGCAACGCGATCACTAGAAAGATCCCTACGCCCACCGCCACAGTCAGGATCAGCGTCATGTTTGGCACGGCGGGAACTTGCTCGGCCAGAACCTGCAGATCCGGCTCTGCCACGGTAATCAGCGCTCCCAGAACAAAGCACAGCAGGATTGGCAGAGCCATCCCTTTTGCTTTCCCAAGAGATGCGCCGATCCCCTGACCCATTGGAGTCATGGAGAGATCCACGCCCAGCGTGAATATCCCGATACCGATGATCAGAAGGAATGCGCCGAAGGAGAAAAGGACGATAACCCCCGGAGCCAACGGCGCGATAGTCACGCTCAGCATCAGCACAATGGCTGTAATGGGAAGGACAGAGAACAGAGATTCCTTGATTTTCTCTATGAGCTGTGGATTGATTTGCCCGGACTTGCTCCTTTCGGCCGCCGGACCCCGACGGCAGTTATTTATAAAAAGTATAACAGACACGGGGGACTAAAGTACAGGAGAAATTCTGATTCTTGACAGAATGTTAAGATATTCGCCCTTTCAATTTGGTACTGAAGCCATATTTCGAAAGACGCGGTCTCTCGCGGCGGCGCTGTTTTCGCGGGCGATTTCCCGTCATACAGACGCCGCGGCGGGGATCGGCCGCAGCCGAAAGCCTGAAAGGACGAAAAAAATATCTTCCGTTGGTCCGCGGGAAACGGCGGTCGCCGGGCTGCGGTCCGGGATACGCCCTGCCGGATGGAGCGGCATCAGTAGAAGAGCTCCATTCCAAGGTACGCCTTGTCCAAGTCGTCCTGATCCACCCCCAGGTATCGCCGTGTAACCGCATAGTCACCGTGGTTATAAATGTGCATGATCACCACAGGAGAGACCGCTTTGCTGGTCCAGGCATGGTAGCCCCAGGTTTTTCTCAGACTGTGACAGGAGATCTTTCCGTGCAGGCCCACAGCCATTGCTGCCGCACGGATGATACGCCACGCCTGAACCCAGCTGATAGCGTTGGCGTTTCTGCGGCTGCTCGCGAAAATAAAGTCACCGCGCCTGTGGGGCAAATATAGCCGTAGGGCCTGGAGCACCTGCTTGTTCAGAGCGATGGTCTTGGCTTTCCCGGTCTTCGTCTCCACTATGGTCACGTGGGTGTGAAATACCCTTTGCTTCTCATCATAAACGTCTGTCCATTTCAGTTTTAGCAAGTCGCTGATCCGGAGCGCAGTGCACGTTCCCACTACGATGAGCGCGTAATTGCGGAACTGCCCGCGCTTCAAAAAATAATTGGCCAAAGCCTTCAGTTGGCTCTTGTTCCTGATTGGTTCTGTTGCTGCCATAGCGTATCATAGCCCCCTTGGTCTGAAGATACCCACAGTATAGCGTATCGTCAGACAAGGGGGCTATGTAACATATATAATCTACTGTTACACTGGCTTGGGCAGATTCGGCGGCACAAGCACTGTATACTGCCCGGAAATGCAAAAAGCGTCGAATCGGAATATGCCGGCGCCCCGCTGGGTATTGAACATTTACCAAAACGGTGGTAAAATTGTAGCAAAAGATTATACTTGTTACATAGGTTGCGCGCGGAATAAAAATCAAGATTTTCATCGAAACGGAAAGCGGGTGGGTCAAATGAGAGAGGACTCCTCTAAAAATGAAATGCAGCCGACGGGGAACCGCCAGGACTCCTATCTGAAAGACCTCCAGTGGCGCGCCTCCATGGATATGCTCTCCGGCCTGCTCAACCGCGCCGCCACGGAGCGGGCAATCAAAGACCGTCTGCTGGAAATGGGACAGGGGGACACCTGTGCGCTGTTTATTGTGGATCTGGACAATTTCAAGCAGGTCAACGATATGCTGGGCCACCAGGCCGGGGACCAGGCCATCCGGCAGGCGGCGGAGAAACTCTCCAGCCTCTTTCGGGCAAGCGACATCGTGGGGCGGCTGGGAGGAGACGAGTTTGTCGTGTTCCTCTATGGTGGCATCACGAAGGAAATCGCCTCAAAAAAGGCTGCCGCCATCTGTGAGAAACTGCAGTTGGCTTTGGGTGACCGGGAGACGGTATATATAACGGCCAGCGTGGGTGTCCACATAGCCGGGAAAGGGCAGACGTTCGAGGGGCTGTACCAGTCCGCTGACTTGGCGCTCTACAAAGCAAAAAAAGCCGGCAAGCACCAGTTCTACCTAAAGGACCAGGAGGTGGAGCAGGACGGGGAACTGCGACCCGCCAGCGTCATCACCCTCAGCGCCCTGCTGGAGAACATGGAGAGCGGCGTGGCACTGCTGGAGATGGGGGAGGTCCCTCGGATCGTCTATGTCAGTCCCAGCTTCTGCCGGCTCATCGGGGGTGACAGCAAGGGCTTCCCTTTGCCAAAACCTTTGAGCGACCTGATCCACCCGGACGACCTTCCCTCCGTTTTGCTCGTACTGCGGGATGGACTTCAACAGGAACAGGTGATGGAGTACACCCACCGGGTCCACAGCGGCGAGGGACAGCCCTGGCTCTGGTGGCAGATTCGGGCTGCGCGGATCGAGTACAACAGCGATCAGCCCATGATGATGGTTACCACGACGGATGTATCCAAGCTCAAGGAGACCCAGCAGGACCAGGCGGATCAGCTCCGGCGGTTCCAGACCGCTTTTGACCTGACTTCCAAGCGCGCCTGGGAAGTGGACCTGTCCACCCGGCGGTTCCGGGGCGACATCCTGGGCGGGGACGACGATCCGCCGCACGGCGATCCCTCCCCCTTCCCGGACAGTCTGATCGACAATGGCTGGATTCACCCGGACTGCGTGGCCCGGTTCCGGCGCTTTGCCCATGAGCTGCTGAACGGCTGTGCCCAAGGGTTCGGCAATTTTGCCGTGCGCCGGCGGGACAGCGGCTGCTACGGCTGGTTTTCCCTCTCCTACCGGATGCTGTTCGACGAGGTAGGCCGGGCAGCGCGCGCGGTGGGCGTTCTGGAGGAACTGCCCCGCAGCTTCACCGGCGGGGAGGACTGGTCACCGGACCAGTACCGGCTGCCGGAACTGCTGGTGGCGGATCTGGTCATGCGGATGCGGGCCAATCTGGATCTGGACAGCGTGGAGCACCTTTGGATTGAGGGGACGGACTTCAGCCACCAGGTACAGGACGCCCGCTGTTCCGAGGTACTGCGCCTGGAAAAGCAGCACATTTTCTGCAAGGGCGACCAGCGCCAGTTCCTTACCGGCTTTGACCGGGACGCGCTGCTGGAGCGGTACCGCAGCGGGACACGGTGGCTGTGCGCGGAGTACCGGCGAGCGGACCGCAGCGGCAGTATCCGCTGGGTGCGGCACATCCTCTATCTGACAGAAGAACCCATCTCCCGGCATGTGTATCTCTTTGTCTATCTGATCTGGCTGGACCCGGACCACCGCCTGGAGCGGGTGATCCGCAGCGAGACTGCCCGGGACGCGGTCAGCCGGCTGCACAGCCAGGAGGCGGTGCAGCGGATGGCGGAGGCTCTGTTTTCTGACCGGAAAAGCGGCAACCGCGCCGTGGCCGTCCTCCAAATCAACGGGGTGGAGCAGTTGCCCGTCGGAGAAGAGACGGACCGGGTGCTGTACGGGATTTCCGCAGGGCTTTCCCTGGTACTGGGCGGCAGTTGCCTGATGGGGCGGCAGGGAGCCGACCAGATTGTCATCGTATTCCCGGATGTGACGGAAAAGGATGCCCTGCGCAGCCGACTGGAGGAATCCCTCACCGCGCTGCGCCGTATGCTTTCGCCCGAGTCGGTTTACCGCAGGCTGCGTCTTGTGGCGGGCGTGGATCTGATGCCTGCGGCCACGGCCAATTACCGTTTCATGCTGGCCCAGGCGGTCCAGGCGTGCGCGTCCCGCTGGAACGCGGCCGCGGACGCGGTGGTCTTTGCCCAGGAGCGAGAAGATTGGATCTGGACGCAGCTGCACGCCGGCCAGAACGACCGGGTTTCCATCCACACCACGGAGATGAGCCGCCTGCTGTCGGCGCCGGAAAAGGATCTGGCGCTGGACAGCATGTCCACCATGCTGGCGGCCAAGACCCTGGACGCGTCCTTGTCCGGCGTCCTGCGGGCCATCGGCGAGTATTACCATGCCGATCGTGTCTACACCCTGATGCTGGTGGAGAGCCGCCACGCGGTCATTATCACCTTCGAGTGGACCAACGGCAGCAAGCGCAGCATTCAGCAGGTTGTCTCCGGCACGCCGCTGGAGAAATTCCCCCTGATGATCCAGTGCATGCGGGAGCGCTCACCGATGTTCTTGTCCCGGAACGCCGCCGAAGCGGCGCCGGACGGAGAGGAGGGAGCGGAGCGTCCCTGGCACTTTACCGTGTTCCCCCTGGCGCGGGACGACCATCAGGAGGTAATGGGCTTTTTGTGTGTGGAAAACGCCCGCAAGCATCCGGCGGACGCGGCGGTGTTCAGCACCCTGATCCCCTTCATGTTGCAGCAGCGGGAGCGGTTCAGCGGCGGGGCGAATCCATCGGCCCTCACGGAGCGGCTGATGAATATACCGGATCTGCGGTCCTATCTGGAGACCCTCCACACCATTAACTCCGAGTACTACAGCTCCATGGGCGCGGTGGCTCTGGACATCCCGGGGCTCGCCGCAGTCAACAACACCCAGGGCTTTGAGTACGGCAGCCGGATGCTGTGGTATGTGGCCAATACGCTGACGGAGCTGTTTGGCCCGGCGCTGTTATTCCGTGTCCGTGAGACGGAGTTTGTGGCGTTCTATCCCAACACCACCCGGGAGGTATTCCTGGGCTGCTGCGGCCGGCTGTGGTCCATCATCCAGCGGCGCTATCCCAAGCAGATCCGCATCGGCCAGGCGTGGGCCAACGAGGTCTTCACCGGCAAGCACTTAGCGGAGAAGGCGGAACGGGCCATGCGCAACGCCCATACGGAGCACTTCGCGCAGGCCCTCTCGGCCCTCCCCCACATCATATACGACCCCATTTCCGGGGACGCGGCCCAGGGCGGGCAGTTCATCGTCTACTTCCAGCCCAAGGTGGATATGCGCACCGGCGCCCTGGCCGGGGCGGAGGCGCTGGTGCGAAGAATCGGGGAGGACGGCGCCATCATTCCCCCGGCGCAGTTCATCCCCCTGATGGAGGACACCGGCGCCATCCGGGAACTGGATCTCTTCGTTCTGGAGCGGAGCCTCGCCCAGGCGGAGCAGTGGCGCTCTGCCGGACTTGGTATCGTCCCAATTGCCGTGAACCTCTCCCGGACCACCCTCGCCCACCCGGCCACCCTGGCATCCGTCCTGGCTATTCAGAGCCGCTATCCGGACATCCCGGAGTCCGCCCTGGAGCTGGAGATCACAGAGCGCGGCGACAGGATGAGCACCGCGGAACTCCAAAATTTTGTGGAGCGCTTCCGCGCCTGCGGCCTGCACATGAGCCTGGACGACTTCGGCTCCCAGTACGCCAACCTGTCCCTCTTCACCAATGTGAAATTTGAGACGGTGAAACTGGATCGGAGTCTGATCGCGGACCTGGGCGGCAATCCCATCAGCCGGATGCTGGTGCGGGATCTGGTGGAAATCTGCAAAAGCTGCAACGTGACCTGCGTGGCCGAGGGCGTGGAGACGGAGGAGCAGATCTCCGCCCTGTTGGAGATGGGCTGCGTCTATGTCCAGGGGTTCTATTATGACCGTCCGCTGCCGGCGGATGTGTTTGAACAGAAATACCTGCGGGGCGGCGTTCCCGCAAAAATAAATGAAGCGGGAAAGGAGTAATCCGCACATGAAAGAAACAGAGGAAAAGATCACCGCCGGGACGCAGTCCTCGTCCATCGTCATTGGCATCGGCGCCTCCGCCGGCGGGCTGGAGGCTCTGCAGCAGTTTTTCAGTTATATGCCGCCCAACAGCGGTTTGAGTTTTGTGGTGGTCCAGCATCTCTCACCGGACTACAAGAGCCTGATGGCCGATATTCTGGGCAAGCACACTGAGATGTCCGTCTGCCAGGCGGAAAACCACATGGCCGTGGAGCCGGACACTGTCTACCTGATCCCGCCCAAGAAGTACATGACCATCAAGGACGGCAGGCTGATCCTGTCCGAGGCGCCGGGGTCGCTGAACCACCCCATCGACGCCTTTTTCGCCTCCCTGGCGGCGGAGAAGCGGGAGCACTCCATCGCCGTGGTCCTGTCCGGCACCGGCTCCGACGGCACCAACGGCGTCAAGATGGTGAAGGAGCACGGGGGCCTGGTCATCGCCCAGGCCCCGGAGAGCGCCAAGTTTGACGGCATGCCCCGCAGTGTCATCAACACGGGCCTGGCCGACTTCGTCCTCTCCCCGGAGGAGATCGCCGAGGAGATTTTGAACTTCTCCAACACCCCCGTCCTGCTGCGCCCCCTGCGTGGCGACAGCCTGTTGACTGACGACGACTCCCTGTTCTCCGAGGAGGAGACCCTCTCGCACATCTACACCATTCTGAAAAACGCCAGCGGCATCGACTTTACATACTATAAGCGCTCCACCATTCTGCGGCGCATCGAGCGGCGGATGCTGGTCACCCACACCAGCAGCCTGCCCGAGTTCGCCCGGCTGCTGGGGGACAGCCAAGAGGAGGTCAACACCCTGGTCAAGGAGATTCTCATCGGAGTGACCAACTTCTTCCGGGACCCGGCTTTCTTTGAAAAGCTCAAGTACAACGCCATCTACAAAATTGTGGAGCGGGCCAAGGAGGACGAGCCCATCCGGGTGTGGTCCGCCGGCTGCTCCACCGGGGAGGAGGCCTACTCCATCGCCATCCTCTTCCAGGAGGTCATGGACGAGCTGCAGGTGAAGCGGGATGTGAAGATCTTTGCCACCGATGTGGACTCCCGGGCCATCGAGCAGGCGGGCAAGGGCATCTTCTCCGAGAACATCATCGACGACGTGACCCCGGACCGGCTGGCCAAGTTTTTCCTGAAGGTGGGGGACCAGTACCACATCTCCAAGTCCATCCGCCGGATGATCGTCTTCGCCACCCACAACATGTTTTCCGACCCGCCCTTCGGCAAGCTGGACCTCATCAGCTGCCGGAACGTGATGATCTACTTCCAGCCGGTGATGCGGCGGGGCCTGTTCGCCATCTTCCACTCCGCCCTGAAGAACGGGGGCTTCCTGTTCATGGGCAAGAGCGAAACTGCCGGGGAGTATGTGAACCTCTTTAAGCCGGTATGCTCCGCGGAGAAGATCTACCTCCACAAGGCTGAGGGCAAGGTGGAGGATCTGGCACCCCCTACCTTCAACATCCCCAACATCCAGAATATCTCCCTGAAAAACATTCACGCCGGCATGAGCCAGAACAGCGAGTCCGCCGTGGAGAGCCGGTACACCCGCTTTTTGGAGCGCCATCTGCCCGCCTCGGTGGTCCTGTCCGAGAACGACACCGTCCTCCATTTCTTCGGCAGCTACAGCGACTACCTGACCCTGGCCCCGGGCAAGGCGACCTTAAATTTCTTCCAGATGCTGTGCAAGGACCTGAGCCTGGTGGCCTCCACCGCCGTCAGCCGCTGCCGCACGGAGCACACTGCCATCACCTATACCGACATCGCCGTGGACACCCCCTCCGGCCGGAAGGTCATCAACCTGCTGGTGGAGCCCATCCCCGGCCAGGAGGGGGACGACGAGCTGGTGTCCGTCCTCTTCCTGGAGAGCGGCGCCCCGGAGGAAGCCGGCGGCGTGGTGGAGAAGTACGACCTGGACGCCACGGCGGCCCGGCGTATCTCCGACCTGGAGCGGGAGTTCCAGGTGTCCCAGAACGACCTGCGCTCCACCATCCAGCGGCTGGAGACGGTGAACGGCGAGCTCCAGGCGGCCAATGAGGAACTGCTCACCGCCAACGAGGAGCTGCAGTCCTCTACGGAGGAGCTCCAGTCCGTCAACGAGGAGCTCTACACCGTCAACACCGAGCACCAGCTGAAGCTGGACGAGCTGACCACCATGACCAACGACCTGTCCAACTTCCTCTCCTCCACCATGATCGGTATCCTCTTTGTGGACGGGGACCTGAACATCCGGAAGTTTACGGAGTACGTGGGCCGGGAGTTCCAGCTCATGGAGCACGACGTGGGCCGTCCCATCCAGATCTTCGCCCACAGCTTCCCCGACGAGGCCATTGAGAGCGACTGCCGCACCGTCCTGCGGGACCTGGTCTCCATCGACCGGGAGGTGACGGCCATGAACGGCCGGTTCTATACCCTGCGCATCGCCCCCTACCGCACCACCGAGAACTCCATCCGGGGCCTGGTCATCACCATCATCGACAGTCTGGGGACCTCGCCCCGGAGCGAGCCCTGACAGTCTGACCGGCCCGCGGCCATGGTGAGAGCGCGGCTGAGTACAAAGAGAGGCCCGATATGAACGAAGTCATGCGGCAGGAAAAGAAATACCTGATCCATCTGGTAGATATGTCCCGCCTGTCCGGGGCGCTGTCCCAGGTGATGGCCCAGGACCGGCACGGAGGTGTCCTGGGGTACCGGATCCGCTCCCTCTACTTCGACACCCTGGATGACACGGATTTTTTCGAGAAGATCGAGGGGGCGGAGCTGCGCCGCAAGCTCCGCCTGCGGATCTACGACCCGGGGGCGGACTTCGCTATGCTGGAAATGAAACAGAAGCAGGGTGCGTATCAGCGCAAGCGCTCCCTGCGCATGGGCAGGGAGGACGCCCGGCAGTTGGCTGCCGGGCGCTACGAGGCGCTGCTGCGCTATGAGGAGCCCTTCGCCGCCGAGTGCTACGGCCTGATGAGCCGGATGTGCTACCGGCCAAAGACCATTGTGGAGTACCAGCGCAAGGCCTTTACCGCCAAGGAGAACCGCATCCGGATCACCCTGGACCACCATATCATCGCCACCGAGTCCCGGCTGGACCTGTTCGCGCCGGATCTGAACCTCTACCCGGTGCTGGACCCCTTCAACGCGGTGCTGGAGGTGAAATACAACGGCTTCCTGCTCAGCTATATCAAGGCGGCGGTGAACGGGGCCGACCGCTCAGAGCTCTCCGTAAGCAAATACTGCCTGGCCAGAAGCGCGGGGCTGCATTACCAGATGTGAGAGGATGGAAAACGTTTTATGCGAGAATATTTACTGGAGCTCTTGGAATCCACCGGCCAGCTGACCCTGGAGACCATTGTGACGCGGCTGGGGGCGGCATCCATTCTGGCCTGCTTCATCTTCCTGTCCTACTGGCTCAGCCACGACGGGAGCATTTACAGCAAGAAGTTCAATGTCTCCCTGGTGGCCATGACAGTGATCACCACCACGGTGATGATCGTCATTGGCAACAACATCGCCCTGTCCCTTGGTATGGTGGGCGCCCTGTCCATTGTCCGGTTCCGCACCGCCATCAAGGACTCCCGGGACACGGTGTATATCTTCTGGACCATTGTGGTGGGCATCTGCTGCGGCTCGGGGGACTACCTGGTGGCCGGGGTGGGCAGCGCCTTCGCCTTTGTGCTTCTGCTGCTCTTCGGCCGGGTGCGCAACGACAGCCGGATGCTGCTGATCATCCGGGCCGCCCGCACCAGCGAGGGGCGCATCGAGGGGATCGTCTTCCAGCGCTTTGCCCGGAAGGCCACCCTGCGGGTGAAGAACACCACCGAGGACAGCGTGGAGTTCATCTTTGAGATGACCCGGAAGACCCTGGACAGGGGCAGCAAGGACAAGTCTATCACCGACGCCCTCTACGAGGCCGGCGGCGTGGAGTATGTAAACATCGTGGCCCAGAATGACGAGATCAGCAGCTAAGGGCACCGGAGGCCGGCGGAAAGGAGGCGGGGCGGCGTGAAATACCGGATCTTCGGCATCGGGATGACGGCGGTGATGCTGCTGGCTGTCGCCGTCATCTCCTTCTATACGCCGGAAAACCCATCCCGCCGAGTTCACCAGCATCTGACCGCCCGAGGCCCTGACGAAGGCTGTGGCTGCGACGGCACGGAGTTTTGTACCCACCTGCCCCTGGTGATCATCGACACCGGCGGGCAGACCATCCCGGGAGAGGATACCGGGCTGGATGACGGGTATGGAGAGGCGATTTACACCCTGGCTGAGGACGGCCGGGACGTGGTGGATGTGCATATCTCTATTATCGACAACCAGGACCGGAACAACCACCCCTCCGACCCGGCAGCGGTGGAGACCCTGACAGAGATCCGCCTGCGTGGACACAGTTCCCGCCATTTTGAGAAGGCGCCCTATCTGTTGAACTTCGTGGACGAGAACGGGGAGGGCCGGGACCTGGAGGTCATGGGCATGTCCGCCCACAGCGACTGGGCGCTGTACGGGCCCTACCTGGATAAAACCTTAATCCGAAACTACCTGTGGTACAACCTCTCCGGGGAGATCATGGAGTGGGCGCCCAATGTACGCTACTGCGAATTGATCCTGGACGGGGAGTACCGGGGCTTGTACCTGATGATGGAGACCATTACTGACGGCGAGGACTGCCGCCTGGACCTCCGGGACGACGCCTACGGCTCCTCGGTCACCGGCTATCTCCTGCGGGAGGACCGGACCACGGAGGAGGACCTGGGCGGCATTCGGGACCCGTACACCTATATGGAGCGGTCGCTGACCGTCCGCAATGATTTCGCCATCCGCTATCCCAAGCGATCCAGCCTGACGGAAGAGTTGCGGGAGCGGATCGAACTGGACTACGCCGCCTTTGAAAAGGCACTGTATTCCTATGACCACGACACAGAGGATTACGGATATTGGAACTTTATCGATGAAGACAACTTTGTGGATTATTATCTCATTAACGAGTTTTCCTTGAACATTGACGCGGGTAGGTATTCCACCTATCTCTACAAGGACATGACTGGCAAATACAAGCTGGCAGTATGGGATTTCAACAACGCCTGCGACAACTATATGGAGACGGAGACGGGCCACAGCGAGTTCCTGGTGTACGATGGGGTTTGGTATTTCATGCTGTTCAAGACCGAGCGGTTTGTGGAGCGGGTGCTGGAGCGGTATGAAGAACTGCGGGAAACCTATTTCAGCGATGAGTACCTCATGAACTACATCGACGAGACCCTGGCCTATCTGGGGCCCGCCATCGATCGAAACTTCGAAGTGTGGGGGCACACCTTTGCCGACTACCGGCCTTTAATCCCGGATGAGCGCAACCCGGACAGTTTTGAGGAGGCGGTGGAACAGCTGAAGCACTGGCTCCACGAGCGGGGGGAATTCATGGACGAGAGCATTCACACCCTCAACCAGTACGCCCACCCCTCCCGGAACAAGACCTATAACCATTAACAGGCAGAGGAGGCCGGCGTTTGAAAAAATTTATCATTACCATGAGCGTTCTGGTGGTTTTGACTGCTGCCGGTCTGTACGCCTACTACGGTCTGGGGGTATATGTGGACCTTCACCCCAACGCGCCGGTGACCACCTTCATGTCCACCAATGAGGACACCATCTATATGCTCCGGGACGGGGAATACCAGCCCTTTGAGATCCGCGGCGTGGATATGGGCGTGGGCATCCCCGGGGAGTGGGCCACGGATTTCGCTATCGACAAGGAGACCTATCTCCGGTGGTTCCAGTACATCCAGGAGCTGGGGGCCAACACCGTCCGGGTGTATACCGTCCTACACGACGATTTCTACAACGCCTTTTACGAGTACAACACCGCCCGGGAGGAGGCCGGGGAGGAACCCCTGTGGCTGCTCCACGGGGTGTGGGTGGACGACTACTCCCACAACTCTCACAAAGATATGTACGACGAGGGGCTGCTGCCCGAGATGATCCAGGACTGCAAGACCATCATCGATATCCTCCACGGAAGAAAGCTCCTCCTGGGCCGGGACGGGGACGGCTCCGGCTTCTACTCCCACGACGTGTCCCGCTGGGTGCTGGGCTACATCCTGGGGGTGGAGTGGGAGACCAGCCTGGTGACCTACACCAATCAGAACAACCCCCGTCGCAACAGTTACCAGGGGACATATATGGCTACCACCCAGGATGCAACTCCCTTCGAGGCAGCCCTGGCCCAGCTGGGAGACGAGGTCATCCGCTATGAGTCCACCCGCTATAAGCAGCAGCGGCTGGTGGCATTCTCCAACTGGCCCACCACCGATCCTTTTGTCTATTCCCTTGTGACCGCCACCTACCGCTATAAAACCGCCACCATCAATGTGGAGCATATCCAGCCCACGGAAGCCTTTCTCTCCGGCTACTTTGCCTCCTATCACATCTATCCCTATTTCCCCGACTACCTGGAGAGCGAACTGGAGGCGGATGCCTGGGCGGAGGCGGAACTGGAGACGGTGCTGGGCGTGAACCAGGCGGAGGCACTGAAGCATCGTCTGTCCCTGCTGAACGCCCCCAGCGTCCACGACTACATCACCGAATCCGACTACTACGACAACAAGGGGCGGCTGAACACCTATTACGCCTATCTCAAGGCCATCAACAACTTTCACAATATCCCGGTGGTCATCTCCGAGTACGGCATTACCACCGGCCGGGGCCGGGCCCAGAGCGACGAGAACACCGGCCGCAGCCAGGGCCATGTCACCGAGCAGGAGCAGGGGCAGTACCTCATCGAGTGCTATGAGGACATCATGAACGCCGGCAGCGCGGGCAGCTGCCTGTTCTCCTGGCAGGACGAGTGGTTCAAGCGCACCTGGAACACCCTGTACGCCATAGACCTGGACAACACCCCCTACTGGAGCGACTATCAGACCAATGAGCAGTACTTCGGCCTGCTGACCTTCGACCCTGGCGACGAGGAGAGCGTCTGCTATGTGGACGGGGATGTGTCCGAGTGGGGGGAGGAGGATGTGATGCTGGAGACGGAGCAGGGCAGTTTGTCCATGAAGTACGACGAGAAGTTCCTCTACTTCTATGTGGAGGGGGCGGGCTTCGACCCGGCGTCGGACGCCCTCTATCTCCCCATCGACACCAACCCCAAACTGGGCAGCACTTACTGCGAGAACTATAATCTGGCCTTTTCCTGCCCCTGTGACTTTGTCATCCGTATCGATGGGGACGACAACAGCGAACTGGTTGTGCAGGAGAGGTATGAGGTGCTGAAATCCACCTATTGGGAGGTCTACTATGTGGGCGACCCCTATCTGAACCCACCGGAGGCGGACAGCCCGGTGTTCGTGGAGATCGACCTGCCCATGAAACTGATGGACCTGGTGCCCAGCCTGAACAGCAGCGAGCCGGTAGGCGAGGTCTATGAGACGGGAAACCTGCGCTGCGGCAACGGCAACCCGGAAAGCGAGGATTTCGATTCTCTTACCGACTTCTGCTTTACGGAAAATGGCGTAGAGATCCGCATCCCCTGGCAGCTTTTGAATTTTTCAAACCCGTCGGAAATGATGATCCACGACGACTACTATGAACACTACGGCATCGAGAACCTGCACATCGACGAGATGTGGGTGGGTTTCTCCTTCGGGGAGGGAAACGAATACCGCATCCCCATGTCCTCCCTGGAGCTGGAGGGCTGGGGCAAGACGGTGACCTATCACGAGCGGTTGAAGGAGTCGTACTACATTTTGCAGGAATACTGGGCGGGACTGGACGGCTGAGCCGCCGGCCGGGCCGGAAAGGAGGTGCGCGCCATGGGCAGCGAGGTTCTGTTATACGGATACGGGTTCATCTGCCTGAGCATGATCGTATTCAATCTGGTCTACGGACTGGTCATGCGGGGCAGCGACGCCCGGCGCACCCGGCACAGCCGGCAGTTTGAGGAATTGGTCAACGGCCAGCTCTACCGCATCTCCCAGGGCCAGTCCCCGGACCACCACCACATCCGGCTTCTGCGGCGCAGGCTGGGGCGGGTAAACAACCTGCGGGCCTTCGATCAGACCCTGGAACAGTGCCTGGCGGACGGGGGCGGCGAGACAGTCCGGGCCTATCTGGCCCAGATTCAGCCGGTGATCCTCCACCTGACCATGGTGTACCGGAAGCGGGAGAACCTGCAGGCGGCCTATTTCGCCTGGTTCCTCAACCGGCACCGGCTGAACAAGTACATGCAGATGGACACGGTGCAGGATGTGCTGGTGGATTATATGGAGAAGGACAGCCTGTACTGCCGGGTCAACGCCCTGAAGGCCCTGTGCGCCTTCGGCAGTCCGGACCGCATCCTCCAGGCGGTGACTATCCAGGACCACAGCAGCAGTTTCCTCCACGAGAAGATACTCACCGAGTGCCTATTGGTCTACGAGGGGGACAGCGATCAGCTGATCCATATGTTCTGGGAACAGCTGGATCGGTTTTCCGTCCGGACCCAGCGGGCAATTCTGGACTACATACGGTTCAAAACCGGGGACTACCAGGAGGAGATGTTCGCCGTCATGACGGACAGCCGGCGGGACCGGGAACTGCGCTATTCTGCCATCCGGTACTTTGGCCGCTATCCCTATCCGCCGGCCCGGGCCCCTCTGCTGGAATTCCTGGGTGCCGGCGACCCGGAGCGCTGGGAATATGCCGCCATCAGCGCCACGGCCCTGGCCGCCTATCCGGGGCAGGATGTGGTGAATGCGCTGATGGAGGCCATGCACAGCGGCAACTGGTATGTCCGCTATAACGCGGCGGTGAGTTTGGAGGCACACGGCCTCAGCTACAGTGACCTCATCGAACTGGTGGGCGGCCGGGACCGGTACGCCCGGGAGATGGTCATGTACCTGCTGGAGAGCCGGCGTCTGGAGCAGGCGGCGCGGACGGCCCAGGCCGCGGAGGAGGCGGAGGAAATGGCGGAGAGCGAGGAGAAAGAGGCGGCATGGGCGTAAGAGATCTGTTTCAGTATTTTTTCAATGTGGTGGGCGTGTTCTTCGTCCTGTATATGGTGGGCTACGCCAGTTTCCTCTTCCTGTCCGTCACCGTAGGCTCCTCCACTCTCTATGGCGCCAAGCGGCGCAACGCATTGAAGAACGAACTGGCCAACGACTACTATGTGCCGGTGTCCATCCTGATCCCCGCCCACAACGAGGCGGTGACCATCGAGGCCACCATCCGCTCCCTGCTGGCTCTGGACTACCGCCTGTATGAGATCATCGTGGTGGACGACGGCTCCACCGACGAAACCACCCAGGTGGTGCGAGACGCGTTTCGCATGGAGAACATCAACCGTCCGATCCACCGGCAGGTGCCCTGCCAGCCGGTAGAGGCGGTCTATGAGAGCCGCGAGTGGAAGGTGCCCATCACCCTGGTGCGCAAGAAAAACGGAGGCAAGGCGGACGCCCTGAACATGGGCATCAACGCCTCCCGCTATCCCTATTTCCTCTGCATGGACGCGGACTCCATCTTACAGCACGACTCCCTGGATAAGATCGTCCGGCCCGTGCTGGAGGAGGACAATGTGGTAGCGGTGGGCGGCGCGGTGCGGCCCTGCAACGGTGCGGAGATCGAGAACGGGCGCGTGGCCCGCTACCGGATGCCGGGTAACCTCCTGGCCTGTATGCAGGTGCTGGAGTATGACCGCTCTTTCCTGGCCGCCCGGATCATGCTGGACAAATTCAACGGCAGCATCATCATCTCCGGCGCCTTCGGCCTGTTCAAAAAGAGTGTGGTCATCGAGGCTGGGGGCTACGCCCTCAGCACCGTGGGAGAGGACATGGAACTGGTGGTCCGCCTTCATGTATTCTGCCGGGAGAACGGGCGTCCCTATCGAATCCGCTACGCCACCGATGCCATCTGCTGGACCCAGGTGCCGGAGCGGCTGAAAGATTTGACAGGCCAGCGCCGCCGCTGGCACATCGGGCTGTTCCAGAGCATGACGCTGCACCGGAAGATCCTGGCCAACCCCAAATACGGGATGGTGAGCTTCGTCTCCTACCTGTATTTTCTGCTCTACGAGCTGCTCTCCCCGTATATCGAGGTGTTCGGCGTGCTGACCATGGTGCTGGCCTCCATCCTGGACTTCCTCAACGTGCCGTTCATGCTGCTCTACCTGGGCATCTATATTGTATACACCGCGATTTTGTCCCTGACGGCATATTTCGCCCGGATGCACACCAACGACCTGACCTTGTCGGCGGGGGATGTGCTGAAGGCGGTGGGGCTGTGCGCCGTAGAGGTGTCCTGCCTGCGGTTCGTCCTTGCGTGGGTGCGGATGACGGCGCTCATCGGATACCGAAAGCGGAAGACCCAGTGGCAGAAAATTGAGCGAAAGAAGATCAGCTTCAAGTAATATATTTTTGAAAGACGCAGGAAAGGCGGGATGACCCCATGCGGATGGAAGAACTACAGACGGGCTTTTTCGGATACCGAAAGGAGAGCGTCTATCAGCTCATCGCCTCCATGGAGGAGAACTTTTCCTCCAAACTGATGGAGAAGGATGCGCAGCACACCAAGGCTATGCAGGACGCCCAGATCAAGATCGCGGAACTGGAGACGGAACTGCGCACAGTGCGGGCGGAGCACCTGTCAAGCCGCAAGGACCAGGATATGATCTCTGACACGCTGCTGGACGCCCAGGCCTATGCCCAGAAACTGCGAGCGGAGTCCATCTCCCAGGAGCAGCAGCTGCGGGGCCAGCTGCAGGAGGAAGCCCAGAGGCAGAGAGCCCAGTTGGAGGACTATGCCCGGCAGCTTGGTCAGCTGCACAGCGCCATCCTTACGCTGCTGCGTGAGATGGAGGAGCGTACCCAGACAATGGAGGAGCAGGTAGCGGCCGCGGTGGAACAGGCGCCGGAGCCGGAACTGAACCTGTCACTCTTTCTGAAAAAGACAGGAACTGAGGAATAAGGGAGACCATTCCATGGAAGATGTCGTCATTTTTGTAGCGGGAAATCCGGATCTGTACCCGCTGGAATACTACGACGCCGGCGCAGAGTCCTACGAGGGCGTGATCCCGGAACTGCTGGCCCGGTTTTCCGAGCAGAGCCGGTACCAGGTGCGGTATCTCCAGCCCGGTGTCAGCGACCGGCGGAGCCACCTGGCGGAGAACCGGCAGGTGGATCTGATATCCGGCTGTGCGCCCGGAGAGAGTTTCCCACATTCTAACACGGACGGCATTACGGTGGTGGAGGCGCTGGAGGATGGGGAGAGCGTAATTTACCAGCTGCTGTTCACGGACCTGGCGCCGGAATCCTTCCAAGCGGAACTGCGCCAGTTTTTCGCACAGGTCTCCCAGGAGGAGCGGACCGGATTGTTGCTGCAGGTGAGAGAGGATGTCCGGGATGCGCGGTCCGACCTGATGCGGAATGGACTTATCGGCCTGGCGGTGGCGATCCTCGTCCTGCTGGCGGTGCTGGCCGCAGTGATCTGCCGGTATCGGAGGCGTCTGAGGCGGGATGAGCAGAGCAAGGAAACCGACGAGGTCACCGGAATCGGCAACGAGGCCTTTCTGACCCATAATTACCCCCTGCTGGTGACGGATCGCACCCGGATCCTGTATACCGCCGTCTGCTTCTACACCGATACGGACAAAATGGACCGGCTTTGCGGGCACGGGGACACCGTGCAGTTTCTGCGGCACACCGCGGCGATCCTCAATGAATACGCGGATCAGCGGGATCTTCTGGCCCGTGTGGCCGGCGTAGGTTTTGTGCTGCTGAAAGCGGCGCCGGCGGACGCCGTACAGCAGTGGCTGCCTACGGCCCTGGCGCGGATCCGGGAGTTCTCCCGACTGTACGGGAAGCCTTACAGCTGCGAGGTCAACTGCGGCGTGTATCCCCTCCAGAGCGACGACCGTGATCTGGATGATATCCTGTTCAAGACCCTGCAGAGTGCGCAAATGGCCCGCCGGGAGGAAGCAGACTATGTGCTCTGTTCCCAAGACGTCCTCCGAAAGCTTGACCAGGAGCGGCAGATGCAGGGTGAGATCGCGTCGGCCTTTGAGCAGGAGGAGTTCCAACTCTATATCCAATTCTACGTCAATGCCCGGACCTATGAGATCGTGGGCGGCGAGGCGCTGGCCCGCTGGCAACACTCGGAAAAGGGTTTCCTTACCCCGGGGCATTTCATCCCTATGATGGAACGGGAGAACATGATCGACCGCATGGACTATTATATTTTGGAGAAAGCCTGCGCGTTTTTGGACCGTATGGAGAAGTGCGGGGTCCAGGATTTCTTCATTTCCTGCAATTTCTCCCGCAAGAGCTTTGGCGCACCGGATTTTGTGGATCGCTGCAGTGAGATCATCCGGCGGTACGCATTTTCCCGGGAACTGCTGATTTTCGAGCTGACCGAGAGCGTGCAGGCCCGTGACGCTGGGCAGGTGCTGCAGAACACCCGGCGGGTCAAGGGGGAACTGGGCGTGCAGGTGGTGCTGGACGATTTCGGCGCAGGTTTTACGTCCTTTTTTGATCTCCAGGAGTACCCGGTGGATGGGATCAAGCTGGACAAGGAACTGGTGGACCATGTCAATACGCCGAAAGGCCGGGCTATCATGCGGGTCATGGTGCAGATCGGTCATGAACTTGGGCTGACCACCCTGGCCGAGGGCGTGGAAAATGACGAGCAGCTGGGCATCCTCCAGGAATTGCGCTGCGACGCCATTCAGGGCTTCCGGTTCTATTACCCCATTCCCGCCTGGGAGGCGGAAGAAAAACTGCTGGGAGGCCGGCTCTGATGCGATTTTCGGCCTTTCGAATGATGATACGGAGAAAGGGGGCGATGACCCGTGAGAAACATTGAACACAATATGGATTCTGCCGTCCCGGGCTGGCGGGATCGGTGGGCTTTCGCGGCCGTCGGTGTTGTGGTGCTTCTGGCCATTGCCGCCTCTCTCCAGTTTGCCACCTGGCTGGATGGGCCCGGCAGTCCAGAGGCGCGCCGGCTGGACACCGGCTGGTTTTACCTGCGCGACGGTGTGTCGGAGCCAATCGATTCTCTCCCCTGCACCCTGGATGTGGAGGGTGAGTCACTGGTTTTGTGTCGTGATTTAACAGAGGAGGAGAAACTGCATTCCCGGTACGTGCTGACCATACGGAGTCGGTATGCTTCTGTCCGGGTTTGGGCGGACGATGCGCTGATTTACGAGGCGGCCCAGGGCCGGGAGCACGCCCTGGGGAGCATGTGGCACTTTATCCCCATGTCTGCCTGTGCCCAGGCTGACCGGCTGACGGTGGAACTTCAGCCGTACGGCAGCGACACCTACACGGTGGAGAGTATGCTCCTGGATACCCCCGGCGCCATCCGGTATGCGCTGCTTTGGGATAACGGGCCGGTCATCCTGTTCGGCTCGGTCTGCCTGCTGCTGGCCATCGCCGCCCTGACTGCGGCCGCAATTTTGCGGCGGTGGAAAAGCCAGACCTATGCCCTGCCGCTTGCTTTCTCGCTGCTTCTGTTGCTGTCCGGCGCCTGGATCCTCCTGGATTCCAAGATTACCACCTTGGGGGGCGGGAACTATGCGGTGTCGTATTTCCTGAGTTACGCTGCGTTCTATCTGCTGGATGTGCCCTTTTTGCTCTATGTCCGGCAGATGACCCCCAATTGCAGGCGGCTGCCGACCGTGCTCATCTGGGCCGTGATCCTCAACGCAGGACTTTCCATGGCCCTCCATATGGCGGGGCTGGTGGAGCTGCGGCATACGGCGGTCATTGTCCATGCGCTGATTCTGGTGAGCCTTCCGGTCTCCACCTCGGCCTTCTGGGACAGTGCAGTGCGGCGGCGGGAGCGGCGGCTGCGTTTCTCCTTCCTGGGGCAGATCGCGGTCTATGTGTTCGGCCTGGTTTCCATCGCCCTTTACCATCTGGATCGGCTTCCAGCCGCGAAGAGCACGAGCCTTTATATGGTTGGGCTATCCATTCTCATCGCCGGTATGGCGGTGGATATGATCTCCTCCTTCGGGAAGTTCTGGAGGACAAAGGAGGCCGCTGAACACTATCGCCGTCTGGCGGTGGTAGACAGCATGACGGAGATGGGCAACCGGAATGCGTTCCAGGGCCGGCTGGACGCACTGCTGGAGCAAAATCCGGAACAGCTGGCGTTCGTGGCCTTTGATGTGGATGATCTGAAGCGGATCAACGACCAGATGGGCCACCATGTGGGAGACCAGGCCATCTACACGGCGGCACTGTGTATTCGGGCGGTTTTTGACGCGGTTGGCTACTGCCACCGTATTGGTGGAGACGAATTCATGGTGATCCTCACGGGGAAACCTGTATCTCAGATCCCGGAACTTTTGTCCCGTTTCCAGCGGGAGGTGAAGGCGCGCTGGGATGACCGGCTCCCCTCCTGCGGCATTTCTTACGGCTGGGCCTCCGCTGCATTTTCTGCGGAAGCGCCCTTGACCACGGAAGACTTAACACGGCTTCAGGCGGAGGCGGACCGCTCCCTGTACCAGCAGAAGCAGGAGCGCAAGGCAGGGAGATAAACGGATACGTAAAGGGCAACGGCGATGGCAAGCAGACGGAGGGCTGCTTGCTTCCACAGGACGGAAGCGGCTGTCTTTTTCCTCCGCAACCAGCCCAGGACCAGATTTCCATGCAGCCCGATATGGAGCCACATCAGGACGTATTCCCAATAGGAACTGGCCAGATGGAGGACCCTTGCCGCCCCGATCCCTCTCCCGGCAGAAAGAAAGGGCGCCACATGTTCCGACAGCGGCAGACCGCTGATGGGGAGCAGGGTCATCACAATGCCCAGCAGCAGATCAACGATCAAGCCCACACGGCGGAGCGCATTGTATCTTCATTGGATTATAGAGTAGTAGTTATTAGAGCCCCTCTCCAAGGGCTGTGTGCTACACTGTAAGGGATGCTGTGGATTGGTAGTGTCCTCCTATCATGCAACCAGCAGGGTATTTGGAGAACATACCCCTGTAGAAATCCGCTTGCGGGCAGTTGAACTCATTGTAGGCCAGTGGCGTGACGATGATGCTGGGGGAAATGGAATTAATTTGCGCCCGCTGGCTCCATTTGACAGGCTCCACCACAATCCGCTTCTTGCTTAGTTCTCCTGCAGATTTTGAGGCGGTGTCCTACCTCAGAGAGAATAAAACTGACCGGGAGGGATCGGATTTCCGATCCCTCCCGGTCAGCTATGCTTGTATCGCTGCCAGGATGTAAGCGTCAAATATAGGAGCGGATAGACAATAGTGGGAAAATAGTAGTGGAACGTTGCAATACGTTCCACTACTATTTTGTGAGGAGGGAAAGGGAATGACCGCGAATCAGTTGAAACATCAGGCGAAATTACAGGAGTGGAAAGATCTGGTTCGAGAATGTCGGAGCAGTGGGATGCCGGTAGAGCATTGGTGTAAGGAACGAGGAGTATCGAAACACACGTACTACCGGTGGGAGCGGGAAATTCTGGACATAGCAGCACAACACATCACCAGCATTGCACCGAAAGAAGGGGGAACTGCCTTTGTGGAACTGCCGGCACCTCAGCCGTTGCGAAAGGTTTCGGAACGTACCTCTACACTCAACATAGGAACCGGCAGCATCGATCTGTACCAGGAAGTAGGTCCGGAAATGCTGAGGACACTGGTGGAGCTGCTGAAACAATGCTGAGCGATTTTATAGAGTTTTTCTGCATAGTAAATTTATCACATGTGGCGTAATCCCCATTGCTTTAGCTATGGGGATATAAGCCACACCTTGTTCTCCCGTAAAGATTGCAACGATGCAAGCAGCGTGGTACAATCAGGACGGTGATGAATGTGGAATATCGTACAAATTCCGGCTGTACCCAAACCGGACACAAGAAAGTCAGATCTTACGCACGTTCGGCTGTTGCCGGTTTGTCTGGAACTACTACCTTGCCAAGCGAAAGGAAATCTATGAGCAGAGCGGCGAGACACTGAACTACAATGCTAGTTCCAGTGATATGACCCATCTAAAGAAATCTTTAGAGTGGCTACGGGAAGTGGATGCGACTGCTCTGCAATCCTCTTTGCGAGACCTGGACACAGCCTTTCAAAACTTTTTCCGCCGTGTAAAGCGCGGTGAAAAACCCGGCTATCCCCGGTTCAAAAGCAGGAAGGATCGCCGCCAATCCTACAAAAGCAAGTGTGTGCGTACGAATATCAAGGTGTTGGGAAACGCGGTACAGTTGCCGAAACTCGGCCTTGTGAAGTGCCGTGTCTCCAAAGAGGTCAAAGGCCGCATCCTCTCCGCCACCGTGTCACAGAATCCCAGCGGCAAGTATTTTGTCACCCTGTGCTGCACCGATGTGGAGATTGAGCCTCTTCCCTCCACCGGTGCGGTTGTCGGGCTTGATATGGGACTGAAAGCATTTGCAATCACCTCCGATGGTGTAGAATATCCAAACCACAAGTTCCTGACCAAGAGCACCCGCAAACTGCACTTGTCAAGCAAAAGTAGACACAGGAAAGTAATTTAAGGGAAGCCCCGTTCAGACCTGTACTGAACGGGGCTTTTATAGCCCAAAGCTGCGGCAG
>OJRC01000259.1_pt1 | contig 41810 bp, 38 predicted proteins | sample 1599081 | NCBI WGS metagenome assembly OJRC01 (sample SAMN03922519, study PRJEB24848) | human gut metagenome | isolation source: stool sample | host: Homo sapiens | place: Germany | collected 2010-02 | reverse complement strand
CCAAATGCGCGAGTGGTGGAATTGGCAGACTCGCTAGATTCAGGTTCTAGTGTGCACTACGCACGTGCGGGTTCAAGTCCCGCCTCGCGCACCAGCGGCTTCCGATCTCGGAAGCCGCTTTTTTACAGCTTTCCCCTTGCGCTCGCACTTGTCCCAGTTTATACTATCACCTGCTCGGTTATAATCACTCTCACCAAGGAGGTTTGACGCCTGATGCGCACTCATGAGATCTGCGATTACAGCGACACCAACTATCAGGCCTTCTGGGCAGAAGGCCGCGACTACGAGGATGCCGTCGAACGTATCGCTATAAGAAAACTTACCGCCGACTTCTCCGGCGACTGTATCGAGATCGGCGCCGGCTTCGGCCGCCTCGCCGAAGAATACGCTCCGCGCTGCCGCTCCGTCCTGCTCACCGACAGGGCCGAGCATCTGCTCGACGAGGCCCGCGAACGCATGGCCAAGCTCGGCCTCACCAACGTCCGCTGCGAAAACGCCGACCTCTATGAGCTCGCACAGCTCGGCCAGACCTTTGACGCCGCCATCTGTGTCCGCGTCCTCCACCACGTCGAGTGCGTTCAGGACTTCTTCTCCCAGGTCTACAACGTCCTCAAGCCCGGCGGCCTGTTCGTCCTCGAGTACGCAAACAAGCGCAACGCGCTCGAGATCGCACGCTGCCTCGTCGGACGCTCCACCGCGAAGCCCTTCGACCATGAGCCTACCCGCCGCAGCGACAGCGTCTACTACAATTTCCACCCCGCTTACGTCGAGCAGCAGCTGCGCGAAGCGGGTTTCGAGATAGTCGACCAGATGGCCGTCTCCCTTTTCCGCTCCGCAAAGCTCAAGTCCGTCTTTGGAAAGGACAAGCTCGTCAGGCTCGAGCGCCCGCTCCAGCATCCCATGGGCAAGCTCAAGCTCACGCCAAGCGTCTTCCTCAAGCTCAGGAAAATCTGACCTCATACAAAAACGAACCCGCCGCGGAATTTTCCCTTTCCGCGGCGGGTTCGTTCTTTTATTCCGCTCTCACACGTTGAACCTGAACAAAGTGACGTCCCCGTCCTTCATTACATACTCCTTGCCCTCGGAGCGAACAAGGCCCTTCTCCTTGGCGGCTGCCATGCTGCCGCAGGCTTTCAGGTCGTCGAAGGCGACGATCTCAGCCCTTATGAAGCCGCGCTCGAAGTCAGAGTGTATCTTCCCTGCCGCCTGAGGCGCTTTCGTGCCCTTCCTGATCGTCCAGGCCCTGCACTCGTCCGGCCCGCAGGTGAGGAAGCTGATGAGGCCCAGAAGCGCGTAGGAGCACTTTATGAGCCTGTCCAGGCCCGACTCCGCAAGGCCCAGCTCCTCCAGGAACATGGCCTTGTCCTCCTCCGGCAGCTCGCCTATCTCCTGCTCTATCTTTGCGCAGATCGGCAGCGTCTGCGCGCCCTCCGCGTCCGCTATCTCCTTGACCGCGAGGTAATATTTGTTTTCCTTATACCCGCTCATGCCCGCCTCGTCGAGGTTCGCGGCGTAGATGACAGGCTTGAGGCTCAACAGGTCGCAGGTAGAGATAAGCTCCAGCTCATCCTCCGTGCACTCGTAGCTTCTCGCGCTCCGGCCAGAGTTCAGGTGCTCATAGAGGCCCTCGAACACGCTGGCCTCGTGCAGGAACTTCTTGTCCCCGCCCTTGCCGGCCTTCTTCGCCTTCTCTATGCGGCGCTCGACCAGCTCCATGTCCGCCATTATTAGCTCCAGCTCGATTATCTCGATATCCCGCTTCGGGTCGGCCCCGCCCTCGACGTGGATGATATTCTCGTCGTCAAAGCAGCGCACCACGTGGACTATGGCGTCCGTGCGGCGTATGTTCTCGAGAAACTTGTTGCCCAGGCCCTCGCCCTTCGATGCGCCCTTCACGAGGCCCGCTATGTCCACGAATTCTATGACCGCAGGAGTATATTTCTTAGGCTCATACAGCTTCGCGAGGAAATCCAGCCGCTCGTCCGGCACCGTCACCATGCCGACGTTGGGGTCTATGGTACAAAACGGGTAGTTCGCGCTCTCCGCGCCTGCGTTCGTAATGGCGTTGAACAATGTGCTCTTGCCCACGTTGGGCAATCCGACGATACCCAGCTTCATCTATCTTTGCATCTCCTTGTTTCCATATATTTTGTGCCCGCTCACTCAATAAAGCAAAACCTCGGACTGTTCTCAAGCGGGAAAACACCGAGCTTCTCTCCCTCGCGCGACGTCTCACTCATGCGAACTGCGTGGACACAGCAGCTGTCGTAGGTCTTGTAATAGTAGACTCCCGCCCGGGCGTCAGCGCAGCAGGTATATATCGTTTCGTCCAACCTGCCCTCGGGCGTGACCACGCTGCCCTTCACCATTGCCACTGCGTCCAACAGGCGGAAAAAACGGCTTATCTGCTCAGGCCGCCCATCGCCCATGTCCGCGTGGCATTTCAGAAAGCTTGCACGAACAAAGCGCGACATCGGAGACGCGTCGCCCGGCAGTCCGATGGCTCCCATGCCCTGGCCGTAGACGTTCAGCCCCAGCTCCGGGCAAAAGCTGTTTGCGCCCGCCTCGACAGAGAGCCGGCGGTAGTTGGTCAGGTTCATGAGCTGGTAAGGGTAAGGCGGATTATTGGTCAGCACCCCCGGTCTGTCTTCGTAGATATGCAGTCCGTCATCCATCGGCTCCGCTATAATAGAACCGTCCCGCGCGGCTACCTGCCAATGCAGAGCTGCTAGCGGGTAACCAGGAGCAAAAGGTTCGGCAAGCAGGTGCACTCGCTCGAGCTTGGCTCTTGCCTCCTTCAGCGTGGCACAGCCGCCCAGTATGAGCGGTATCAGCTCCCAGGGCGCGGCATTCAGTCTTTCGTTCTCCGGCCTGTCAAAGTACCGGGCGTTGCCCGGAAAGTACAGCCCCGCCATGTACAGGCCCTTCTCGTTCACAGCCTCGGCGTAGAGCGGCGTGTCCTCCGCGACAGAAGCCATGCCGATCATCGCGTAGTGCCTCTCCATCGGTTCAAGGTGCCGGAAGGTAAAACCATGGGCGCGCGGCGTGATGACCACCTTCTCCCCAAAGTGGTACTCGAGGTCGAGGTTCCGCCCATAAAGCTCCAGTCCCGGAAACGCTATGCTCGTGCACATGCCTGCTGCCCGCCTTTCAATTCGCTGCGTCGGCTCCATCCCGCAGTTTCAGGGCGGGAATCTCTCCCCGCCCTGTGCAAGTTATTGCTTATTGTCTTCCCCGTCGCCCTCAGGCTTCGTCTCCGGTTCCGTCTTCGACTGTTCCGGCTCAGCCTCGGGTGCCGGTATCGTCGCCGGCTCGTCGAAGGTATAACTTATATGCCTCGCCGGCGGCTCTATTGTATTATCCCGCGGCCTCGGCGGGGCCTTTTTCTCAGGCAGCTTCCCTGTCCGGCAGTAGCGGCTGAAGTCCTCTCCCTCCATGCTCTCGTTCTTCAGCAGGTAGTCCGCAAGGCCCTTTATGATATCCGCGTGCTCGGTCAGGATGCTCTCCGCCTTCGCGCTCGCCTCGTCGAAGATGCGCTTGACCTCCTCGTCGATGATCGCCGCCGTCTCCTCCGAGTAGCTCTTGGTCGTGCCGAAGTCCCGCCCGATGAAGATGCTGTGGCCCGACGAGTCGTAGCTTATCGGCCCCAGCTTCTCGCTCATGCCGAACTGCGTCACCATAGCCCGCGCAAGGTTCGTCGCCTGCTGTATATCCCCCGACGCGCCCGTCGAGATATCGTCCAAAAACAGCTTTTCCGACACGCGGCCGCCCAGCGACACCACGATATTCTCGAACAGCTCTGAGTACGAATGGAAGTTCTCCAAATCCTCCTTCGGCCGGAAATACGTCGCGCCGCCCGAAGGCCCGCGCGGGATGATCGTGATATAGTGCACCGGGTCCGTATGCTCGAGGAACTCGGACACGACCGCGTGGCCGCCCTCGTGGTAGGCCGTCAGCTTCCGCGCACGGTCGCTCATGACCTTGCTCTTTTTCTCCGGACCCATCTGCACCTTGCGGATGGCTTCCTCTATCTCATAAGAGGTGATGAACCGTCTGCCGTTCGACACAGCCATGAGCGCCGCTTCGTTCAGCAGGTTCTCCAGGTCCGCGCCGGAGAATCCCGGCGTACCCCTCGCTATCGAGTTCAGATCCACGTCGTCCCCCAGCGGCTTGCCTCTGGCGTGCACGCGCAGTATCGCCTCGCGGCCCCTTATATCCGGCAGGCCGATATACACCCTCCGGTCGAAGCGGCCCGGCCTCGTCAGGGCGTTATCCAGTATATCGTCCCGGTTCGTCGCCGCCATGACGATGACGCCCTCGTTATTCGTGAAGCCGTCCATCTCGACGAGCAGCTGGTTCAGGGTCTGCTCTCTCTCGTCGTGGCCGCCGCCGAGGCCCGAGCCCCTCTGCCGGCCGACGGCGTCTATCTCGTCAATGAATATGATGGCCGGGGCGACCTTCTTCGCCTGGTCGAACAGGTCCCTGACCCTCGACGCACCAACGCCGACGTACAGCTCAACGAAGTCCGAGCCGGATATCGACAAAAACTGCACGCCCGCCTCGCCCGCGACGGCCTTGGCAATGAGCGTCTTGCCCGTGCCCGGAGGGCCGACCAGCAGCACGCCCTTCGGTATCCTCGCGCCCATCTCCGTATATGCCCGCGGGTTCTTCAGGAAGCTCACGACCTCCTGCAGTTCGGCCTTCTCCTCGTCGCAGCCGGCGACGTCGGCGAAGGTCACCTTTTTCTGCTCTTCGCTGCCAAGCTTCGTGCGCGCCTTGCCGAACTTGCCGACGCCCGGCGCACCGCCGCCCGACTTGTTCATCATATAGTACCACAGCGCGAACATCACGCCTATGAGCAGCAGGTACGGTATCATGCTCGCCCACCACGGCCAGACAAAGCCCTCGTCCAGGTCGTAGTCCTTGATTATGCCCGCCTCGTGCTGCTCATCGATGAGGTCGCCCATCTGCAGCAGAAAGTAGCTCACGTCATAGAGGCTGTAGGTCACGGCCGATTCGCCCGGCTGCGCCCCCTTCTTCGTGATGATGATGTCCGAGCCGCGTATCACGAAGCTCTCCACCTGCTCGTTTTTGAACAGGTCCACCACGTCCGAGTACACCATCTCCTCGGACACGCTCGGCGTCGTCATAGTATACACGACCGCCAGCAGTATGATCATTATGAGTACGTAAAAACCGAGGTCACGCGCCCGGTTCCTCTGAGGTTTCAACTATTCTTCACATCCTTCGGATACTTCACTGTATATGAACGCCCGCGCTCAGGCGTACACTTCCGGCTTCAATATGCCAATATACGGCAGGTTCCTGTACCTCTCCGCGTAATCCAGGCCGTAGCCCACGACAAAGGCGTCCTCCACCTCAAAGCCCGAGTAGTCCGCCGTGATGTCCGCCTTCCGCCTCGAGGGCTTATCCAGCAGCGTTATTATCTTTATCGACGCCGGCTGCCTCACCGACAGGTAGTTTTTCAGATAACTCAGCGTCACGCCGCTGTCCAGTATATCCTCCACTATTATGACATCCTTGCCCGCGATATCCCGCGACAAGTCCTTATTTATCTTCACAGCGCCGGTCGTCGTCGTCCCGTCGCCGTACGACGAAACCGCCATGAAATCCATCGTGCAGTGCAGTTCCACGCTCCTTAGCAGGTCCGCCATGAATATAAAGCAGCCCTTGAGCACGCCCACGAATATCGGCTCCCTGCCCGCGTAATCCTCCGTTATCTGCCTGCCCAACTCGGCCACGCGCTCCTTCAGCTCAGCCTCCGTCAGCAGTATCCTCTCCATATCCTCTCTCATTTTGCCTGTCCCCCGACCCATTTATGAATTTATAATTTTATTACATCCACTCTCAGCGCCGCGTCGCCCTTCCCGGGCCGCATCCGCTCCGCCGCGCCGAAGCCCACGACCGCCACCGGCCCCGCTTCGTCCCTCAGCACGACCGCCGCGCGCCGCTCCTCAAGGCTCAGCCCGCGCTCCGAAAACAGCTCCTTCAGCTTCTTCGTGCACCCGCGGCCATCCAGCCTTATTTTGTCTCCGTCCCGTTTCGGCGTACAGGTTATAGTACCACAGATATTCTCACATTTAAAGAAAAAAGTGTTTAATGAACTGTGAATTTCGCCTGCCTCATCCAGTCTCCGGCACACTAACCCAATGCCGGCCTCCGGTATCTCCGTCCTGCCATCCAGCTCAAGCGCTCTGTCCGGCATCGTCTCACCTGCTTCCTCCCGGCCGAAGTTCAGGAGTCCGCGCTCCCTTTTGAGCCGCGTCCCCGGCATGCTCAGGTATCCCAGACCCTTGCCGCGCGCAAGCTCCAGCGCCGCGTCCACCTGTCGCTCCGACAGCGAGGCGCCCGACGCCAGCCTCAACGCCCGCGTTGACACCGGCAACGGCAGCTCCAGCAGTTCCCCGCAGGGGATGCCCTCCGGGTGCTTCCCCAGAAACTCCCTCGCAAGGCCCTCCAGGTATTCCTCGTCCCGCCTCAACAGCGCCGCCGCGCGAGTCGCCGCGCGCGCGAACTCAGGGTTCACGCTCTCAAGCGCCGGCACCGCCCGGTGCCGTATCCGGTTGCGCGCATAGTCGTCAGCGGCGTTCGTGCTGTCTTCCACGTGGGCCATGCCCTTAGCCTCGAGATATTCCTCTATCTCCTGTCTCGTCGTATCCAGTATCGGTCTTATTATCCTGCCCCGGCGCTCAGGTATTCCGCACAGCCCGCGCAGGCCCGAGCCTCTGGCCAGATTCAGCAGCATCGTCTCCGCGTTGTCGTTCGCCGTATGCGCAGTCGCTATCGCCGCCGCACCTGTCCGCTCCGCCGTCTCCTCAAGGAAAGCGTACCGCAGTCTCCTCGCCGCGTCCTCCGTGCCCAGTCCCATCTGCACCGCAAAAGCCGCGACGTCGCCGCGGCCGAAATGAGCCTCTATTCCCAGCTTCCCGCACAGCTCCCTGACGAAAGCCTCGTCTCTCTCCGACTCTGCTCCCCTCAGGCAGTGATTGAAGTGCGCCGCTTCGATCGTGCACCTGCCGGCCTCCGCCAGTTCCTTCAGCCTGCACAGCAGATACACCGAGTCCGCTCCGCCCGAGACTGCGCAGAGCACTTTGCCTCCCTCCGGCACCAGAGCCTCATTCATCGCTGTGCCTCTTGTCCAGCGCCACGAACGACGTGTACTCCGGCAGCCACATCATGTTCAGCGTGCCGGTCTGACCGCGCCGGTTCTTGAGTATGATAAGCTCCGCCTCGTTCGGGTTCTCGCACTCGTTATTATAATATCCTTCCCTGTATATGCCCATGACTACATCCGCATCCTGCTCTATTGCGCCCGACTCGCGCAGGTCCGAGAGCATCGGCCTTCTGTCCTGCCGCTTCTCGTTCGCCCTCGACAGCTGGCTCAGGCACAGCACCGGTACGCCCAGCTCCTTCGCCATGATCTTCATCATCCGGCTTATGTCCGACACCGCCTGTGTGCGGCTTTCGTTCGCCCAGCTGTTCCCGCTGCCCGCCGACTGCATCAGCTGCAGGTAGTCCACCACGATAAGCCCCAGATTCTTGAGCCTGCGGCACTGCGCGTTCATCTCCGCCACCGTCAGCGTCGGGTTGTCGTCTATCCTTATATCCGTCTCGCTCAGCACGCCCGCAGCCGAGCCTATGCGCTTCCACTCGTCGTTCGTCAGCTTGCCCGTCTGCAGCTTCTTGCTGTCCACCAGCGCCTCGCCCGCCAGCAGCCTCATCACCAGCTGCTCCCTCGTCATCTCCAGCGAAAACACCGCAACAGTCTTCCCCGTCGCCTTTGCCGCCGACAGCGCTACGTTCAGCCCTATGCTCGTCTTGCCCATGCCCGGCCTCGACGCTACCAGTATCAGGTCGCCAGACCCCATGCCCAGAATGGTATTGTCCAGCTCTTTCATGCCGGTCGTTATCCCCGGCGTACCACCCTCCGAGTCCGCCGCCTCCGAGATATTATCGTATACCCTCTGCACGACCGTCGCCACAGGCTCAAGCCCGCCGAGGCTCCGGTCTTTACTCAGTGCAAATATCTTCCGCTCTGCAGCCTCGAGCATGCTGTCCGCCTCGCCCGCTCCCTCGTACACCAGCTTCGATATCTCGTCCGCCACCGTCCCCAGAGCGCGCAGAAGCGCGCGGTCACGCACTATGGCCGCGTACTCCAGCACATTCGCCGCTGTCGGCGTCACCAGCATGAGTTCCTTCAAATACTGCTCGGTATTGTCGTGGCTCACGCCCCGGACCTTCATCTGGTCCAGTACCGTCACCGGGTCTATCGTCTGCCCGTAGGCGAACATGGAGTACATCGTCTCAAATATCTCCCGGTTCGCCTGTATATAGAAGTCCGCCGACTTCACCTTGTCTACGACCTCGGGTATGCAGCGCGCGTCTATCAGCATCGAGCCTATGACCGCCTGCTCGGCCGCCGCCGAATACGGCGTCCGCCGCCCCAGAAGCTCCTCCATCAGCGTCCTCCGACCTTATTTCTGCTCCGTCACTATCAGATTTATTGTGCCCGATACCTCGTAGCCAAGCTTCGCCTTCACTTCATACGTCCCAAACTGCTTTATCGGCTCCGCCTGTACTATTTTGTTCTTCTCTATCTCTATCCCGTGCTGGGCACGGAGCGCGTCCGATATCTCCTGGCTCGTCACAGCACCGAACAGCCTGCCGCCCTGGCCCGCCTTCGCCTTTATCTGCACGACCACGCCCGAGAGCCGCTTCGCGTTCTCCTCCGCCAGCGCCTTCTCCTTCGCCATCTGCGCCGCCTTTGCCTTCTCCTTGAGCTTTATCGCGTTGAGCGCGTCCGGCGTAGCCTCGCTCGCCAGCTTCCGAGGCAGCAGGTAGTTCCTCGCGTAGCCGTCCGAGACCTCCTTCATCTCGCCCTTCTTGCCCTGTCCCCTGACATCAACGTTGAATATGACCTTCATGGCTCGTCTCCCTTTCCCAAACCGGCCTCATCAGCCGTCCAGATAATCGTCTATCGCGGCAAACAGGTCGTTCACGGCGTCCCTCAGGCTCGTATCCTTCAGCTGCGCCGCCGCCGCCGAGCGGTTGCCGCCGCCGCCCAGCTTCTCCATTATCATCTGCGCGTTCATATCCCCTATCGACCTCGCCGAGATATTCGCGCCTCCGTCCTCCGTCGGCGTGACCACGAACGACACCTCGACCCCGGAGATATTCAGCAGCTCGTCCGCCGCCTGCGCCACGACCACCCGGTCCTGCGGCGTCTGCGGCACCGCCACCGCGATGTTCCCGCGGTAGAGCTGCGCGCTCTGCAGTATCTTATATCTCGCGACGGTGTGCTCCATGTCGTTTTGCAGCAGCTTCTTCACCTCAGTCGTATCAGCCCCCGCGCGCCGCAAAAACGCCGCCGCGTCGAAGGTACGCTCGCCCGTCCTGATGGTGAAGTTCTTCGTATCCAGCACGATGCCCGCCAGCATTGCCTCCGCCTCGCTGCGCAGTATGTCCTCCGTATCCACGATCTCCTGCAGCACCTCGCTCATGAGCTCGCACACCGACGAGGCGTAGGGCTCGTGGAACATCAGGTCCGCGTTCTGTATATACGAGGCCGCGCGCCGGTGGTGGTCGATGACCGCCACCCTGTTGCAGGCATCCAGCAGGTTCTGGTCCTCCACCTGCTCAGGCCGGTTCGTATCCACCACCACCAGCAGGCTCCGTCCATCCGCCTGCAGCATCGCGTCCTGAGGCGTTATGAAGGCGTTGCGGTACTCCGGGTCGTTCTTCATCTTCTCAATGAGCAGCTGAGAGCTGTTCTTCACCGGGTCTATCACTATCCGGCAAAGCTTGCCCTTCTTCCGCGCTATGCAGCACACCGCCACCGACGAGCCCACCGCGTCGAGGTCCGCGAACTTGTGGCCCATGACGAACACCCGCGACGAGTCCGCGATAAGCTCCGCCAGCGCATTCGCCATGACGCGGCTCTTGACCTTCGTCCTCGTCTCGACCTCGTTGCCGCGGCCGCCGAAAAACTCGAAGTTGAACCGATTCTTTATGACGGCCTGGTCGCCGCCCCTCGAGAGCGCCATCTCCGCCGCCAGCGAGCTGAACTGGTAATCCTCCCCAAAGCCTGAGCCGTCGTGCCCCACGCCTATGCTTATCGTCGCGTGTATGCCCGAGGGGCTTACGACCGAATGTACCTGGTTGAGCAGCGAGAACTTCTCCGCCTTCATCGACTCCAGCCAGCGCTCCTCGAAGATGAAGACGTACCTGTCCCGGTCGTACCTCCTCAAAAAGCCGTCCTTCCCGTCGCACCACTGGGATATGCTGTCCTCCACCGCGTCGCGCAGGTCGTTCTTTATCCTGTCCGGGTGGTTCTTCACCAGCTCGTCATAGTTATCTATGACTATAGTCGCTATGACCGGCCGCGTGTCCTCGTATTTTATCCTGATATCGTCGTACTCCGTCACGTCCACCCAGTACGCGATGCCCATAAACCCGTGGCCCTTTTCCTTTTCTTCCTCCGCCGGGCGTATGATGTTCCCGTGTATCTGGTACTTCCGGTCGTTCATCGTGAGCAGGCCGGGGTATTGCGTCTTTCCCTCCAGCAGCCACTTGCCGCTGAAGTCCGGGACCAGCTCGTCCAGCCTCGCCTCGAACCTCGAGCCTGACACCCCGCACATGTTGAAGAATATCTGGTTCGCCCAAATCACCCTCGAGTCATTGAGCGAGAACACCGCCATCGGCAGCGGAAAATTGAGCAGCGTATTGTTCTTCGCCGTGTCCGCGTCGTAGGTCACGGACTCGATATACTCCATCAGCTCCCGCCGCTTCCGCCTCGACACGAACAGCGAGCAGATAACGAGCAGCAATATCACGCCGCCCTCTATCGCCGCGAGCAGGTACTGCCCGAAAAACAGCGACGCCGCGGCAAAGGCCACCATGAAGAAAAGGTATAGCCTTATATTCGGCTCGACCAGCCTCTGTATCTTTTTATTCACGGCAGCACTGTCCTCCCTTACTCCGTCTCATAGGGCAGCGGCATTGCGAGGCACTCGCCGCGTTCCTCCGTGAAGCCCAGCCCGCGCAGGCGCTGCGCCTGCGCGCCCGTGACGCTCAGGCTCTGTATGCCCTGCTTGCGGCAGTACTCCGCCGCCTTCTCCACCAGCATTCCCTCGACCCCACGGCCCCGGAACGCCGGCTCTATGTAGATATCGTCCAGCACCCCTGCATCCCAGCACGTCAGGCTCGAAAAGCAGCGGCTCACCGAGCAAAGGCCCACCGGCCTGCCCTGACGCCTCACAGTTATGAACGCCACGCGCCCCGCGCTCATCGCGCCTATCATCCGCGAACGGCCCATACCGTCCGGCGCGCGCCCGCCCCGCTCGGCAAACAGGCCCAGGATGAGCGCCCAGAATTCCTCTATCCCGTTTGCAAGGCCCACGGTCATCGGCGCATCGCCCGCCGGCGGCAGCAGCAGCATCGCCCGGCCCTCGCCGTCCATGCCGTTTTTCACAAACCCGAGCCGCTCCCAGCGCTCCGCGTCCTCCCCGGCGGCAAGCTCGGCATATTCCATGCCGCGCTCAAAACCCCAGTCAACGACCGCCTTCCGGCTCGCATCCTCTCGCATCACAGCTTCGCATATTAGCAGCCGTTTTTCCTCCACGCCGCCAAGGGACACCAGCGCAAGCTCGTCCCCGGCGCCCAGCTCGAGGCAGTGCAGGCCGCCGCGGTCGCCCGGCCGCTGCAGCTTCAGCCGCATGCCGTACATCTCAAGCCTCTTTTCAGCGCTCTCGCCCAGCGTGGCCCTCAGCTTTTCAAGGAAGCGCTCCTGCTCCTGCGCGTCCGTGCACTCGTGCAGCTCCGCAATGTCCGGCATGTCTGTTCTCCCCCTCGCGTCGTAGTTTATTATTATAACAAACATGGTTCATCTTTACAACAATATTTCTGTCTCGCCCTCAAATAATAAGGCCATGAAAGCGATAATTATGGCCGGCGGTGAGGGCCGCAGACTCAAGGCAGTTACCGGCAGTCTGCCCAAGCCCATGGTGCCGCTTTTGGGCAAACCGCTCATGGAACGCACCATCGAACTCCTCACCGCAAACGGCATCACCGACATCTGCGCCGCGCTGGGCTACAACCCCGCGCCGATCATCGAGCATTTCGGCGACGGCGCCGCCTTCGGCGCTCACCTGTGCTACCGCATCGAAGACAAGCCCCTCGGCACCGCCGGCGGGGTCAAAAACTGCATGGACTTCATCGGGGACGAGCCATTCCTCGTTCTGAGCGGTGACGCCGCCTGCGACTTTGAGCTTGGCCGTCTCGTATCTGAACATGAGCGCCGCCGCCCCGCCGTCACAATGGCCCTCTACGAGAGCCGCGACCCCCTGCGCTACGGCCTCGTCGTCCCTGATGCCAGCGGCAGCGTGCGCTGCTTTATCGAAAAACCGCCCTGGGAGCGCGTCGTGACCGACCTCGTGAACACCGGCATCTACGTCATAGAACCGCGAGCCATGGAGCTGGTTCCCGAGGGCGAGAGCTTCGACTTCGCCTCTGGCCTGTTCCCGAAGCTGCTCGAGCGCGGCGACGAAATACTCGGCCTCGCCCTCGAGGGCTACTGGTGCGACATCGGCACCCCGCGGGCCTATTTCCAGTGCTGCCTCGACGCGCTCGACGGCGTCCTGAAGCTGCCCGACGTTCCCGCAGAGGCCCCGCCTAAGGCCGAGCACGAAAGGAGGAAGCCCCTCGGCCGCGGCGCTCCGGTCGAACGCCGCGTCGGCTGCCGCGACCGTGCAAAGCTCATGCGCCGCATCTCAGAGACCATGATGGAGGCCGGCGCCGCCCTCGACGACGGCATCTGCCTTAAATCCGAGCACTGCGCCCTGCGCATTTCCCCTGACCCCGACCGTGAGGAGATACGCATCGAGACCTCCGCCCGCGACGCCGCCTTCTCCGGCCACCTCGCCGATGCGCTCGAGGGCCTCGCGAACTCTCTCAACGAATGACAAAGGCTCCGGGCCTCTCAGCGGCCCGGAGCCTTATCATGTTCTCTCGCTTTACTTGTACCAGGCGACGACCTCCGCCAGGTTCTCCCTGCTCACGCAGGAAGCGCCCGTCTGGGTCATTCTCAGCGCGGCCTGTTCCTCGGGCGACAGCTCCGCCCTCACGTTCAGGCGGCCCGCGATCTCCTTGCACTTCACCTTCATGATGAGCTTCATCGGGCCCTTCAGCTTATTGATGTCAAAACCGCCCTGCAGATAGAACACCTGCACGGAATCAGGTATGCCCATCTTATCCCTGAACCCAGGCACCAGCTCCGGCACAGGAGGCCCCATGCCGACACCGCACACGCACCTCAGGTGGTACTTCTTCGACGCCGCCTTATACCCGACTATGTTCCCAGCAAAAAGCCAGCCCAGATATATGGCATCCCTGCCCTTGTGACATTCCGGCACGCTGCCCAGCTTGTAGCAGGGCAGACCAAGCTGCTCACTCAGCAGCTTCGCATATTGCTCCGTATAGCCCGTGTTCGATTTGTAGATTATTATCATCATATTACCCCTTTCGTACTTTATCGCTTGACACTTCTGCCAACAAGTATATCAGAGGTCTGGAAAATTGCAAGCACTTTGCCTCACTTTTCACAAAACATGATGTTTTTCAAACATTATGGTTCTGGTTTGACCTATTCGACCTGTCTGTACATGGCCGGCGCGTCCGCGCGGCTCGCGTGTTCGTCTGTCGACACGACCTCCACCTTCAGCCGCCGTTCGCCGAAGACGACCTCGATGACGTCGCCCGGCTTCACCTCTGCACCCGCCTTCGCCGTCTTGCCGTTTAGCGTCACCCTGCCGCCGTCGCAGGCCTCGTTCGCCACGGTCCGGCGCTTAATGAGTCTCGATATCTTTAAATATTTATCTAAACGCATAGTTCCTCCTAATCGAACAATCTCGGGTCGTAGTCCTCCGAACTGAGCCATTTCGACAGCTGGCTCATCACCACGTCTATGCCACCGAAGCTGTATATAGCCCGGGGGCTCATGAACACCATGCCCTCCGTGCCGAGCAGCGGCAGCATTATCCGCGCAGAGGTACCCTTCCCGGGAGAACCGCCCAGCACGAGCGTCCCTCCGTGCAGCTCCGCCAGATCCCGCACCAGCCTCAGCCCGGAACTGCGCCCCTCGTCTCCGCCCCGGAGCTGCTCCGGCACCTGCTCGGGCGCAAGCCCCGCGCCGTCGTCGTCCACGCCTATGATGCCGCTCTTGTCCGTCTTGCTCACACTCAGCTTCACGCTGCCGCCCTCGCCCACGCTCTCAAGGCTGTTAGACAGCAGGTTCAGCACCATCGTCTCCAGCAGCACATTGTCGCCCTTTACGTAGACCTCACGTTCCCGGCTCGAAAACTCGAGCCGCACGCCCCTGCGCTTTGCAAAATAGTTGGTCGTCCTGACGATGTCCCGGCCTATGATCACAAGGTCCTGCGGTATCATTTCGCAGGCGAGGCTCCCGTTCTCCACAGAATCCACCAGCCCGTTATTGAACACCAGCCGCCACAGACTCGAGTGACTGTGCTGCAGTATCCTCAAGGTGCTGTCCAGCCGTTCATCCTCGTTGTTCTCGCACAGCCTGTTTGCCGCCATCCGCGCGCTCATCAGCAGGCTCCTCATGTCCGACAGCAGCTTCTGCTCGTTTTCCGGCCTCTTTTCCGGTTCATCCGGCCGAATCCTGTACACCATGTACCCGCCGAGACAGCTCGATCGCAGCAGCGCCGGTCCTGAGCGCAGCTTTACCGCCGCCGTCATCCCCGGCTCCAGGCGCTCCGGGAAAGCACCCTCAGCGAGCCGCTCCAGCCCCAGTCCCCTCTGGTCGCCCAGCAGCTTCTCCGCCGCGCCGTTCATGGCAGCAATGGCCCCGTCTTTTTCCGCGACCGCCGGTTCGTCTATCAGCCCGAGTATGGCCGTCAATTCTTCCAAGCTATACATCAGCGATCCTCACATAACCCATTAATTCTTTTTATTATACCAATTCCCCCTGCCATTCACAAGCTTCAAAACCCGATAAATGTCGAAATTTGTCGAATCCCGTCTCCCCCAACGCATGCCGCGCCCACATTCCTATATTATATGCCGGTTTATCGCCCGCGCACGCGGGTTTTTTGTGGCAAAAGGAGCAAAACGTATGGAACGTTTAGAATATTATAAATAAGGTATTGAAATTTCCAGAGGAATGTTATAGAATGTTTGAGGCCAAAATAAAGCGGTTCAATTACATTTTCAGATACGGAGGAATATCAAATGAGCATCAAGATCGGCATCAATGGCTTTGGACGTATCGGCCGCCTGGTTTTCCGCGCGGGCATCGTGCGTGACGACATCGAGATCGTCGCTGTGAACGCCCCCGACAAGACCCCTGAGCAGCTCGCCTATGTCACCAAGTTCGACTCCGTGCACGGCAGGTTCAACGGCACCGTCGAGGTCGTTGACGGCAATCTCGTCGTGAACGGCAAGAACGTGAAGCTCCTGAGCAGCCGCGATCCGTCCACCCTGCCCTGGGGCGAGCTGGGCGTTGACTATGTCCTCGAGTGCACCGGCAAGTTCCTGACCAAGGAATCCGCTCAGCCGCATCTGGACGCCGGCGCGAAGGTCGTCGTTCTCTCCGGCCCCTCCAAGGACGACACCCCGATGTTCGTCTGCGGCGTCAACCTGGACAAGTACGATCCCAGCATGACCGTCGTTTCCAACGCTTCCTGCACCACCAACTGCCTGGCTCCTCTCGCCAAGGTCATCAACGACAAGTTCGGCATAGTCGAGGGTCTCATGACCACCGTCCACGCCGGCACCGCCACCCAGAACGTCGTTGACGCCTTCTCCAAGAAGAACTGGCGCCTGAGCCGCAGCTGCTTCGAGAACATCATCCCCTCCACCACCGGCGCCGCCAAGGCTGTCGGCAAGGTCATCCCCGAGCTCAAGGGCAAGCTGACCGGCATGTCCATGCGTATCCCCAGCGCCGACGTCTCCATCGTCGACCTGACCTGCCGCCTCGAGAAGGGCGCCAGCTACGACGAGATCTGCGCCGCCGTCAAGGAGGCCGCTGAGGGCCCGATGGCCGGTGTCATGGCTTACACCGACGAGGAGGTCGTTTCCTCCGACTTCCGCACCGATCCCCACACCTCCATCTTCGACGCGAAGGCCGGCATCGGTCTGAACCCGAACTTCGTGAAGCTCGTCGCGTGGTACGACAACGAGTGGGGCTTCTCCAACAAGATGCTCGACCTCACCGCCCACATCGACAGCGTCCGCAACAAGTAATCTGCAAAGAAACATCAAAAGCCGTCCGGCGAGCAAATCGCCGGACGGCTTTTGATATTTGCTGCCGGTTTATTTATATTTCACCCGCGGGCGGTAGAACTGGAAGATGACCGCGTCGTTCTTCTCCTCCGTCTTCCACTCCCTCGAGGTCCAGGCGACCTTCATCGCGCCCATAAGCTCGCACAGCTTCACAGTCAACGGCTTGCGCCCTATCTCGTAGGCTATGAAATGCGGCCTTGTCAGGAAGTTCAGAAACAGTCGGCTCAGGATGAACGCCTGCACCGGGCCGGTGGACTTCCTCAGCTCCGACATCCTCGTCGAGAGCTGGCCCCTCAGCGCCTGCGGCGCGTGGATGCGGAACCAGAACACTATCCTCGGGTCGAAGCTCTCTACGCACCAGCGCCCGTCATAGCCCTTGAGCAACTCATAAGTCTTCCGGCACAGCTCGCGCCTTCTGCCGCCCTTCTTAAGCTCGACTATCATCGGGCAGCGCCCGTTTATCGCCTCCAGCACCTCCTTCAAGGTCGGGATGCCGTACTGCGTGCCGCAGAGCTTATACTGCCTCAGCTCTGAGAGCGTCTTGTCCTCGACTTTCCCCTCCGCTCCGCACAGGCGTACCAGATCGTCGTCGTGGAACACGACCACCTCGCCGTCCTGCGTCAGGTGTACGTCCAGTTCCACGCCGTAGCCTATCCGCGCCGCCGCCTCGAAGGCCGGTATGGAGTTCTCCGGAACGCTCTTATCTATCCTGTGCAGGCCGCGGTGCGCATAGTTGCGGCCCATGAACGGCGCGCGCTGCTCCCTGTCGCGCCTGCCGGGGGCCACCATATATGCGCAGATGCCCGCCAGCGCCGCAGCGCCGCCCGCCGTATACAGCAATACTTTCAGTGCTTTAGTGTCGTTTTTCATACCGGCACCTCCCTACGTATCCATTTTACAACGCCCGCGCCCCAGCGTCAAATAAATGTTGAATTGCTCCCGGATATAGTTTACACTTAGTACATAATCGTAGAGTGGGGGGACAGCATGAAGCTAAACTACAAGCGCACCATCTTCGTCGGCTTTGCCTTTTTCCTTATCTGCGCCTTCTGGCAGGCCTACGACACCATTATTCCCAAGATACTCACCGATAAATTCGGCATGTCGCAGACGCTCTCTGGCGTCATCATGGCGGCGGACAACGTGCTCGCGCTCTTTCTGCTGCCGCTCTTTGGCACTATCTCGGACAAGTGCAAAAGCCGCCGCGGGCGCAGGACTCCTTTTATAATTTTCGGCACCGTCGCAGCCGCCGTGCTCTTTGTGGCGCTCTCCTTCGCGGACGACCTGCAGATAAAATATCTCGCGCCCATCGCGGTGGACAACCCGACGGCGCAGGAGACGCTCTATGACGCCGGGCTCACAGCCACCACTCCCGACGGCGAGGTCTTCGTCGTACAGGAGAAATTCACGAGGGAGGAGTTCACCTCCATAGGCATGACTGAGGAGGACGGCTCCACCGACCCGGACTACACCAATTACGTCGTGCCCGCGCGTCAGGCCTACGCCGCCCAGATGAGCGCCGAGCATCGCGCGCCACTCATCCTGTTCATCGTTATACTCCTGTTCGTACTGCTGAGCATGGCCACCTTCCGAAGTCCGGCGGTGGCGCTCATGCCCGACGTGACGATAAAGCCCCTGCGCAGCAAGGCCAACGCCGTCATAAACCTCATGGGCGCGGCGGGCGGCATCATCGTGCTCATTCTGGGCATGGTCTTCGGTACCGGCAAGGCCGAGAACGCGCTCATGAGCTACACTGTATTCTTCGCCGTCATATCCGGCCTCATGCTCGGTTCGCTGCTCATATTCCTCTGGCGTGTCAAGGAGCCTGAGCTCGTGCGTGAGATGCATGAGGAGAGCGCAAGGTACGGCATCGACACCGAGGAGTCCGACGACGCATCCGGCGACCGCAGGCTCTCGAAGGCCGAGCGCAGGAGCCTGCTGCTCATCCTCGCCTCGGTGGTGCTCTGGTTCTTCGGCTACAACGCCGTGACGAGCAAATATGCGGTCTACGCCTCGAGCGTGCTCGACCTCGACTACAACGCCACGCTGACCATAGCGACGGGCGCGGCCATCGTCTCCTACATACCCGTCGGCGCCGTGGCCTCGAAGATAGGCCGCAAGAAGACCATACTCGCGGGCATCGTCATCCTGGGCGGGGCCTTCCTGCTCGGCTCCTTCATCCGCGCGGGCAGCTCGCCGCTCGTCATGAACATCCTGTTCGCCATGGCCGGCGTCGGCTGGGCGACGATAAACGTCAACAGCTACCCCATGGTCGTCGAGCTCTCGCGCGGCGGCGACGTGGGACGCTACACGGGTTTCTACTACACGGCCAGCATGGCAGCACAGACCATAACGCCCATTTTTTCGGGCTTCCTCATGGACAGGCTGGCGCTCACGGTGCTGTTCCCCTACGGCAGCGTCTGCGTGCTGCTGGCGTTCGTTACCATGCTGTTCGTGAAGCACGGCGACAACAGGCCGACGCCGGTCTCGAAGCTCGAAGCCCTCGGCAGCGGCGGCGATGACTAACAGGCATACAATGGACAGGTAACAGGCCGCCGCTTGAGGGCTTCGAGCTTCGAGACCCTCGGCAGCGGCGGCGATGACTAACAGGCATACAATGGACAGGTAACAGGCCGCCGCTTGAGGGCTTCGAGCTTCGAGACCCTCGGCAGCGGCGACGACTGATATTTCGGAGGTAAAACGCACATGGACAGGATAACGAAGCAGACGCCCGAGGGCTATACCGCGGAGGGCGTGGACGAAGCGGTGCTGCTCGCCGCGCTGGGCAAGTATGAGGATTTGTATGAGAGCGTGGAGGCCGAACTGGAGCTTGTCCGGCTAAACCTGCAGGAACTGTCGAAGGCAGGCAAGGCACGCAGCGCTACCTACACGATGCTGACCGGTTCGAGGTTCATGCTCGAGGAGATGCAGAAGCGCCTGAACGAGCCCGCAGCAGACGTGGCGGGCAGGCTGAACGCCCTCAAACGCCAGCTGGAGCCGGAAGACGACGGGTTCCGGGACGTGGAATGATAAATAAAGAGCGCCGTACCGGGCCGGCCCGGTACGGCGCTCTTTCTGTCTCAGCGCATGCTTATGCCTGCGCGCTCTGTTCGCGTATCTTCCTGCGCCAGCAGCGGTGGCACATGGCGACATAAGCGTCGTTGCCGCCGAGGAACACCTGCTCGCCCTGCGTCACAATCCTCCCGTCGGGCGTGAGGCGCGCGTTCACCGTCGCCTTCGAGCCGCAGGCACACACCGTTTTTATCTCCGTTATCGAGTCGGCAAGCTCCAGCAGCCGCCTCGAGCCCGGAAACACGTGCGTCAGAAAGTCCGTCCTCAGTCCGAAGCAGAGCACCGGCACGTCCAGCTCGTCCACAATGTCCCGCAGCTCGTCTATCTGCTCCGGCGTGAAAAACTGCGCCTCGTCCGCTATTATCACGTCCCGGCCGCCCGTCGCCTCGTAGCGCTCCCTGAGGCTTTCCTCCGGCGTGATGACCTCCGCCTCCCGCATGAGGCCCACGCGGCTCTTTACGATGTTCGCCCCGTCCCGGTCGTCCACGCTGGGCTTGATGAGCCAGACCGTCATGCCCAGCTCCTCATAGTTGAACTGCGTGATGAGCGCCTGAGCCGACTTTGAGCTGCCCATCGCGCCGTATTTGAAGTACAGTTTAGCCATTTCCGTTCACCCCGCTCACGTGCGCCCGTATCCTCTCCGTCAGCATGTCCATCGCCACGAGGTTGTGCCCGCCCTCGGGGACGATAATGTCCGCGTTCCGCTTCGAAGGCTCCACATACATCTCGTGCATGGGCTTCACCGTGGTCAGGTACTGGTCCACCACCGACTCGAGGCTCCGTCCCCTGTCCCGCACGTCGCGCACGATGCGCCGCAGTATCCTCACGTCCGCGTCCGTGTCCACGAATATCTTGATGTCCAGCAGCTCGCAGAGCCTTGGGTCCTGAAGGATAAGTATCCCCTCGACTATGACCACCGGCGAGGGCTTCACCAGCACAGTCTTGTCCGAGCGATTGTGAATCGTATAGTCATACACGGGACAGCGTATCGCCTCGCCCGCGCGCAGACGCTTGAGATCCCGTATCATCAGCTCGGTGTCAAAGGCGTCCGGGCAGTCGTAGTTGAGAAGCGAGCGCTGCTCGTAGTCCAGATCGTTGTGGGCCTTATAGTAATTGTCGTGGTAGATGACGCTGACGTTTGACGAAAATCTCTGAACGAGCCTGCGGGTTATCGTGGTCTTCCCGCTGCCCGTGCCGCCCGCTATGCCTATGGTCATGACGCCGCCCATATCCGCACTCCCCCTTTATCCGACACAATCTTACCACAGCCCGCGCCCATATGCAATTTGACTTTTACATCCCGCTCGGATATAATTTTTACATATTTCTATGTATGGAGGTATCTGCCATGCCCACACCGCACAACAGCGCAGCCAAAGGAGATTTTGCCAAGACCGTCCTCATGCCGGGCGACCCGCTCCGGTCGAAGTACATAGCTGAGAATTTTCTGACGGAGCCTAAGCTCGTGAACAACGTCAGGGGCGTCCAGGGCTACACGGGACTCTGGAAGGGCAAGCCGGTGTCCGTGCAGGCCAGTGGCATGGGCATGCCCTCGATAGGCATATACAGCTGGGAGTTTTATAAGGAATACGGCGTCGAGAACATCATCAGGATAGGCTCGGCGGGGGGCCTTGCGGACGAACTGCAGCTCATGGACGTCGTAGCTGCCGTAGGCGCCTGCACGGACTCGAACTTCGCGCACCAGTTCGGACTCAAGGGAACCTTCGCTCCGACAGCCGACTGGACGCTGCTGTCCACCGCCATGCGCATCGCCGGGGAGTCCGGCCTGCACATCAAGGCGGGCAACGTGCTGTCGGCGGACAATTTCTACGACGACGGCTCGGACGGGCCTGACCAGTGGAAGAAGATGGGCGTGCTCGCTGTGGAGATGGAGGCCGCAGGCCTCTACATGACCGCGGCGCGCACCGGCGGGCGGGCGCTCTGCCTGTGCACGATCTCCGACCACCTCTACAAACCCGAGCTGCTCACGCCCGAGGAGCGCCAGACCGGTTTCAACGAGATGATAACCCTCGCGCTAGACACCGCAGCAGCGATGGCCGATTGACATAATAAATTTGCGATTTGGATACGGGCAAAGCGCTTGAATGATGGAGAAATAGGTGATATAATCCAAAGAGCACAAAATGTGCAGAGGATATCAGAATCCTAATATGAAACGGAGGATACATACAGAAATGAAGAAGTTTCTTGCATTGCTTCTGGCTCTGGTAATGGTCTTCGCGCTTGCGGCCTGCGGCACTCCTGCTGCCGACCCGACCGACACGCCGGACGATTCCACCGTCACCGACACCCCGGATGATGGCACTGTCACCGACACCCCGGACGACACGCCGGATGACACCACTACCATCACCGACCCCAACGAGATCCCGAACGACGCTGAGTCTGCCGACGGCATCTATGAGGTCGCCTTCGTCACCGACGTTGGCCAGCTTCAGGACGGCTCCTTCAACGAGGGCACCTGGAACGGCGTCAAGCTGTACGCTGCGAACAACGGCCTGACCTACAAGTACTATCAGCCCGCCAACGGCAACGAGGCCACTGATGATGACCGTGTGAATGCCATGCAGGCTGCAGTCGACGCTGGCGCGAAGGTCGTCGTCTGCGCCGGCTTCCTGCAGGAGGCCGCTCTCCGCACCGCCGCCATCAACAACCCCGACGTCAACTTCGTGTTCATCGACGGCTACCCGCTGGACGATGATCCCGATCCCGATGTGGTAGGCGACATCCTGCCCAACGTTGCCGGCATCAACTTCCAGGAAGAGCAGTGCGGCTATCTGGCCGGCTACGCCATCGTGAAGGAAGGCTTCACGAAGATCGGCTTCTCCGGCGGCGGCGGCGGCACCAACCCGGCCTGCTGCCGTTACGGCTACGGCTATCTGCAGGGCGCGAGCGCGGCGGCTGTTGAGATGGGCGTGAACGTTGACGTCATGTACTCCTGGCAGTACGGCGGCACCTTCTCCGCTTCTCCGGAGCTGCAGACCATGATCAACGGCTGGTATGTGAACGGCACTGAGGTCGTGTTCGCCTGCGGCGGCTCGATGTTCAGCTCCATCGTTGCGGCGGCCGGTGCGAACGACGGCATCGTCATTGGTGTCGACGTTGACCAGAGCCCGCTGAGCGACACTGTCATCACCTCTGCCCTGAAGGGCATCTCCCAGGCTGCCCAGGTCTCCCTGGCGCACCACTATGACGGCACTTGGACTGAGATAGGCGGCGTACAGACGACCCTCGGCGCGAAAGACGACGCCGTCGGCCTGCCGACTGCTACCTGGTCCATGGAGAACTACACTGTTGAGGAGTACGAGGCCCAGCTCGCCGCCATGAAGGACGGCAGCCTGGTCGTCGATCCTCACTACCCCGGCGAGGCTGAGGGCATGGATGCTACTGCCACGCTCGAGCTGCCGAACCTGAACATCACCGTGGTGTGATGTAATAAGCAAACCTGAAAGAGAAGGCCCCACCGGGCCTTCTCTTTTTTGTGCGGGGATGGTCTGAATTGTATAAATTTCTTGTTTTTTGACGGGATGTAAATTATAATAAGGTGAAGTATGTTAAAAAAGGGGGCGGGGCGGTGGCAGCGCAGCCGGAATACATAATAGAGATGCTAGGCATCACAAAAAGGTTCCCGGGCATAGTAGCCAATGACAACATCACTCTCCAGCTCAGAAAGGGCGAGATACACGCGCTTCTGGGTGAGAACGGCGCGGGCAAGAGCACGCTTATGAGCGTCTTGTTCGGCATGTATCAGCCTGAGGAGGGCGTCATCAGGAAGAACGGCGAGGCCGTAAAGATCAACGACCCGAATGATGCGACGGCGCTGGGGATAGGCATGGTGCACCAGCACTTCAAGCTCATCGAGGTCTTCACGGTACTGGACAACATCATCCTTGGCGCGGAGACGACGAAGCTGGGCTTTCTGCAGAAGCGAGAGGCGCGCAAGAAGGTCGAGGCGCTCTCTGAGAAGTACGGACTGAAGGTGGACCTCGACGCAAAGGTCGAGGATATCACGGTCGGCATGCAGCAGCGCGTCGAGATACTCAAGATGCTCTACCGGGACAATGAGATACTCATCTTTGACGAGCCGACGGCGGTGCTGACGCCGCAGGAGATCGAGGAGCTGATGCACACGATGCGCGGCTTTGCGAAGGAGGGCAAGAGCCTCCTGTTCATCTCGCACAAGCTCAACGAGATCATGGAGGTCTCGGACCGGGTGACAGTGCTGCGCAAGGGCAAGTGTGTGGGCACGGTGAATACCTGCGACACGAACAAGCAGGAGCTGTCGAACATGATGGTGGGCCGGCCAGTGCAGCTGGAGATAAAGAAGGACGAGGCGAAGCCGAAGGACGTCGTGCTGCGGGTGGAGGACTTGTGCGTGAAGTCCAAGATCCACAAGAAGGACGCGGTGCACAATGTGAGCTTTGAGGTACGCGAGGGCGAGATAGTCTGCATCGCGGGCATAGACGGCAACGGTCAGACTGAGCTGGTGTACGGACTGACGGGGTTGGAGAAGATCGAATCCGGCAAGGTGACGCTCTGCGGCAAGGACATATCGCACAACAGCATAGCCGCGCGTGGCGAGAATATGAGCCATATACCTGAAGACAGGCACAAGCACGGGCTCATTCTGGATTTCACGTTGGAGCAGAACATGGTGCTGCAGCGCTTCCAGGAGAAGCAGTTCCAGCATGGGGGGTTTATAGACAACGCCAGTGTGAGGAGCTATGCCGAGCGGCTCATAGAAAAGTTCGACGTACGTTCTGGGCAGGGCGCGGTGACGCGGGCGCGGAGCATGTCGGGCGGCAACCAGCAGAAGGCGATAATAGCGAGAGAGCTGGACCGCGACAAGCCGCTGGTGGTGGCGGTGCAGCCGACTCGCGGTCTGGACGTGGGCGCGATAGAGTACATCCACGGCCAGCTGGTAGCGGAGCGTGACGCGGGCAAGGCTATATTGCTGGTGAGTCTGGAGCTGGACGAGGTCATGAGCCTGTCCGACAGGATACTTGTTATGTACGAGGGTGAGATCGTGGGCGAGCTCGACCCGAAGAAGACCACCGTGCAGGAGCTCGGTCTATACATGGCCGGCGCCAAGCGCGAAGGCGGAAAGGGGGAGAGCGCATGAGAAGACGGCTTATCGAGCTCTGGGACAGGGATGCGACGAAGACCGTGCTCGCCAGCCTGGCCTCCATAGTCATCGGTCTTTTGGTGGGCTGCATAGTCATACTGGTAGTTGGCTATACGAGCGATAATCTCTCAGCTAAGAGTGCCTGGGAAGGCGTACGCATAGTACTTGGAAGCATCTTTTCGACGGGCAGGAGCGATGGTGCGCTGACCTTCGGCTTCAATCCTGTGAGCACGGGCAACATGCTGTTCAGGGCAACGCCGCTCATCATGACGGGCCTGTCGGTGGCTGTAGCGTTCAAGACAGGCCTGTTCAACATCGGCGCTCCGGGCCAGTATCTCATGGGCACGATGGCGAGCCTGATGATAGCGCTGTCTATACCGAGCGAGACTGTCCCGCCGGCCCTTATCTGGCTGATCGCCTTTTTGGGCGGCATGGCTGCTGGCGCCCTGTGGGGCTGCATACCCGGACTGGTAAAAGCATATCTCAATATAAACGAAGTGCTGGCTAGCATCATGACGAACTGGATCGCCGCGAATCTCGTCACCTGGTGCTTTGAGGTGAGCAACTTCAAAAACGTGGTCGAGAATACGAAGACCAACTATATCTACAAGACCACCTTCAACGACGTGGCGACGGCAAAGCTGGGGCTGGACAAGCTCTTTCCCGGCAGCCAGGTAAACGGCGGCATCATCGTGGCGATAGTGATAGCCATACTGATGTATATCCTCATCAACAAGACGACGCTGGGCTACCAGCTGAAGGCCTGCGGCAGCAACCGGCATGCTGCGAGGTATGCTGGCATCAAGGACAAGCGCAACATCGTACTGTCGATGGCAATAGCGGGCGCACTTGCGGGCGGCGGCGCAGCGCTGTATTATCTGTCGGGTAATACGGAGTTTTATTGGCAGACCTACCAGTCCCTGCCTGCGACGGGCTTTAACGGCATACCCGTTGCGCTGCTGGCAGCCAACAATCCGATAGGCGTGGTGTTCACGGGCATCTTCATGTCCATGCTGGACATAGCGGGCCAGCAGCTGACGAGCCTGACGCCTTATAACGAGTATTTGACAGACGTCATCATAGCGGTCATCGTGTACCTGAGCGCGTTCTCGCTGGTCATCAAGATGCTGATAACGGGCAGGAAAAAACGCCGGGCAATAGAAAACGCTCCGAAGCCGGCCAACGAACCTGTGCCTGACAAGGACGAGACACCGCCAGATGCCGCTTCGGCCGAGAAGGGAGGCGATGAGCAATGACATTCCTGATACAGCAGACGCTCATCTACGCCATCCCGCTCATGATAGTCGCGCTGGCGGGCGTGTTTGCGGAACGCAGCGGCATCATCAACCTCGCACTCGAGGGTATCATGATCTTTGGCGCGTTCATCGGAGTGCTGTTCGTTCGCGAGGTACAGCAGCTGGAGGTGTTCCAGCTGGCGAAGGAGATGGACAACTACTGGGCGCTGCAGGGACTGGAGCTTCTGGCGATGGCGGCTGCGGCAATCATGGGCGCGGTCTTCTCGCTGCTGCTTAGCTTTGCGAGCGTGAACCTGAGGGCGGACCAGACCATCGGCGGCACGGCGCTGAACCTGATGGCCCCGGCGATAGTTCTGTTCTTCATCCGCATCATAGCCAACCAGAACACCATGACCATGTCGTCGGGCGACTCGGCGAGCTGGTTCATGATAAAGAAGACGACGCTGGGCTATGACAGGACGGCAGACCTGGGCTTTCTGGGCAACACTTTCCTGGACAAGGTGTACCTTGCGACCTATGTGTGCATCCTGCTGTTCATCATCCTGTCGGTGATACTGTACAAGACACGCTTTGGCCTGCGTCTGCGGGCCTGCGGCGAGAATCCGCAGGCGGCGGACTCGCTGGGCATCAACGTGTACAAGATGCGCTATGCGGGCACGACGATCTCGGGCGCGCTGGCGGGCATGGGCGGCTTTGTCTACGCGCTCACCACCGCGAACTGCACCTCGAACGGCGACGTCGCGGGCTTCGGCTTCCTGGCCCTCGCGGTCATGATCTTCGGCAACTGGAAACCGCTGAATATCGCGGGCGGGGCGCTGCTGTTCGGCCTGTTCAAGTGCATCGCGGCGGCGTATTCGACGATAGATATAAACGGCGACGGCGTATTCGCCCTGGCGAATATAGGCATCAGCGCCAACTTCTACCGCATGTTGCCTTATCTGATCACGCTCATCGTGCTCGCCTTCACATCCAAGAGCTCGAGAGCGCCCAAGGCAGAGGGCATACCCTACGATAAGAGCACAAGATAAACAGAGAGCAACACAAAAAACGGCCCCGGGCACGTTGCCCGGGGCCGTTATATATTTTTAAACTGGTGCGGTCTGGCGCTGCTTTACTGCAGGACCGCACGTACCTCGACGCCGTAGCCGCTGCGGACTTCTTCTATCACGTCGTCAAGATTGCTGTCAACATAGGCGTTGCGGCGCTTGCTGACCTGGTTGAGACCTTCCTCCAGAGTGAAGGCGGCCTCCTCTTCCTGCTGACCGCGAACCTCATAGTTGATTCCATTGCCCTGTACGATCTTCATATCGGTTCTCCTTTCCGGGATCTCTCCCCTTTGGTCGTTCTAAATATACCATACGTTTCGTACGAAGTCAAGATTTGTTTGTGAAAAAAATGTTTTTCTTGTTAAGTTAAAAATTAGTCAAGTTGACACATAAAGTGCCCCCGCAGGGGGTTCTGCGGGGGCGAGGGATGGTTGCTGCGCTCAGGCTATCCGGCCGGAGAGCGTCTCTGCCGCCGCGCGGATCTCTGCCAACGAGGCCGACCGGGTGTGGGCGATCGGCTTCCAGGTCACGCGCTTCGCAAACAGCGCAGCAAAGGATATCGGTATATATGTGAACATGAACAGCGGAAAGGTCAGCGTATACACGAGCTTCTTCCACGTCGGCGCGTAAATGCGCTTCCACTCGCTTATCGTCGCCGAGCCGCCAATGATCAGCAGCGTCAGGTAGCTGTTCGTCAGAAGAGACAGCAGCGACTCGCCTATCACGCTTATGTCCCGGCCAGTCGCAAGCCCGATGACCGCCGCCGCTCCATTAGCAAACACACCTGTGAAAGTCAGTACCGCCGCAGGCATGATGTTCATTGTCATGTCAAAGCACGAAAAGCTGCCGTGCGCCATCCCGCGCAGCAAGTCTACGCCGTACTTGCCGAAGACCTGCAGATAGCCCTTCGCCCAGCGCAGACGCTGCCGCCAGGACTGCCGGAAGCGAGTCGGCTGCTCGTCGTACAGTATTGCTTCGTGGCAATAGCCTATCTTCAGGCCGCGCACTACGTTGTGCACTGTGAACTCTATATCCTCCGTCAGCAGGAAGAAGTTCCAGCCGCCGCACTCGTCCAGCACCCTCTGCGAAAACAGAAAGCCCGTACCGGATACCGCGCAGCTCGTGCCCAGCTTCATCCTGGCGTGGTTCAGATACTGAGACTCCCTCAAAAACCACAGCGCATAGCCCGAGGATATCCAATTGTCCCCAAAATTCTTGCTGTTCCGGTAGCTCGTCACTATCTCATATCCGTCCGAGAACACCTTATTCATTTCCTCTATGTAGGTCTCCTCGAGCACATTGTCCGCGTCAAACACGAAGTAGCCGTCGAACGGGCGTTCCGGGAACAGCTCGTCCACCTTCCTCAGCAGGTACCTGAGCGCGTAGCCCTTGCCAACCTTCGTCGTATCGAACCTCTCGAACACCACCGCTCCAGCCTCGGCCGCCACCCTTGCAGTCGCGTCAGTGCAGTTGTCGGCGACTACGAAGGTCGTCACGAGGCCGAGATCGTAGCTCTGTCTCCTGATGCTCTCTATCAGGTTCCCTATGACGGCCTCCTCATTCCTCGCCGAGATCAGCACCGCATACCTGTGTCCCTTTGTCTTCTTATGCGGCTTGTCCTTTATCACATAAGGTATGAGAATGTACAAAAACTGATACGAATAACACACAATGAAGACTATGGATATCACATAGTTTATCATTTTTACAGCATCCATGAGCTCCTTGCCTCCCATCTGGCGACATTATAGCTGCGCAATATTAAAACAAAATCCAACTGCTGATTAAGATTTGATTAAATCTCCCAGCGCTGTACTAATTGTATTAGCACGCATGCAATTTATCATGTCTTTATGCTTCTGTCAAGAGGCAATCTTCGCTGTGGATACTGCTAAATTATTTATTCACGCGAGCCTTCCAGCTTGTACTCTTTGCTCGAACACCATTTTTGTTTAAAAATACCTTGACCTGTGGGATTAATGCGAGTATTATATTGTACAGCCCGGTATGAAGCCGGGAAATTTGATGAATAATACAGGATATTTATTCATTTTTAGCGAATGAGACCGCAAGGCGAAAGGAGCCGATGACAATGTCGAAAGCCTATCTCCTGCTGGAGGACGGCACGGTTTTGGAGGGCGAGGGCTTTGGTTCTTCAGGTACCCGCGTGGGCGAGCTGGTATTCACCACAGGGGTCACAGGCTGTGCAGAGAGCCTGACCGACCCCAGCTATCGGGGCCAGATGATCTGTTTCACCTTCCCGATGCTGGGCAATTATGGCATATCCTATGAGGACCTCGAGAGCCCGCGCGTACATGCGAAGGCCGTGGTGGTACGCGAGTTTTGCCCCGAGCCGTCGAATTTCCGCGCCGACGTCGATGTGGAGAGCTTCCTGAAGGCCAACGGGGTCTGCGGCATCTGCGGCGTGGACACGCGGCGCATAACCCAGACCATCCGCGACAGGGGCGTGATGAACGCCGCCGTGACGGACGTGCCGCCCGACGAGGCACTGCTCAAGCAGGTGAGGGCATACAGGGTAACAGGCGTGGTGGACGAGGTCACGTCGAAGGAGATCGTGAAGCTCGAGGCCCCCAGATTCGCCCGCTGGTCCGTGGCGCTCATGGACTACGGCTACAAGAGCAGCATCGCCCAGACGCTCATGCGGCACGACTGCGCGGTGACGGTCTATCCCGCCGACACGCCCGCCGAGGTTGTTCTCGCCGGCGGGCACGACGGGGTCATGCTCTCTAACGGCCCCGGCGACCCGGCGGAGAACGTGTTCTGCATAGAGCAGATCAAAAAGCTCCTTGGGAATATCCCGATGTTCGGCATCTGCCTCGGCCATCAGATGATGGCGCTTGCAGCGGGCGCTGGCACTCGGAAGATGAAGTTTGGCCACCGCGGCGCGAACCAGCCCGCCAAGGACCTCAGGACCGGCCGGGTCTATGTTACCAGCCAGAACCACGGTTTTGCCGTCGATACGGCGACCCTTGCCGATTCTTCCGCAGAGCTGCGCTTCGTGAACGTGAACGACGGCTCCTGCGAGGGCCTCGACTACCCGGGCCTCAACGCCTTCTCGCTCCAGTTCCACCCCGAGGCCCACGGCGGGCCGCGCGACTGCGTCTCGATGTTCGGACTGTTCACTGAAATGATGGAGGGACGCTGAAATGCCTAAGGATAAGAGGATCAAAAAAGTTCTGGTCATCGGCTCCGGCCCCATCGTAATCGGCCAGGCTGCGGAGTTCGACTACGCGGGCACCCAGGCCTGCCGCACCCTCATGGAGGAAGGCGTGGAGGCCGTGCTCATAAACTCCAACCCCGCGACCATCATGACCGACCCCGACATGGCGCACTCGGTCTACATCGAGCCGTTGGACCGCCGCACGGTCGAGCGCATTATTGAAAAGGAAAAGCCCGACAGTCTGCTCGCCGGTCTCGGCGGCCAGACCGGCCTGAATCTCGCCATGGAGCTTTACAAGTCCGGCTTCCTCAAGGCCCACGGCGTCAGGCTCATAGGCACGAACATCGAGGCCATCCTCAAAAGCGAGGACAGGCAGCTGTTCAAGGACGCCATGGCCGACATCGGCCAGCCCGTCATCCCCTCGCGCACGGCCGAGACCCTTCCGGCGGCCATGGCGGCGGCGCACACGATAGGCTACCCGGTCATCATTCGCCCGGCCTTCACGCTCGGCGGCTCCGGCGGCGGCGTGGCGCACAATGAGGAGGAGATGGAGAGCGTCGCAGCCGCAGGTCTCGAGGCCTCGCCCATACACCAGATACTGGTCGAGAAGTACATCTTCGGCTGGAAGGAAATCGAGTTTGAGGTCATGCGCGACTCCGTCGGCACGGCCATCACCATATGCAGCATGGAGAACGTGGACCCCGTCGGCGTGCACACGGGCGACTCCATCGTCGTCGCGCCCGCGCTGACCCTCGCCGACCGCGAGTATCAGATGCTGCGCACGGCGGCGCTCGACATCATCGGCGCCCTCGGCATAGAGGGCGGCTGCAACTGCCAGTTCGCGCTCGACCCTGAGAGCATGGACTACGCCGTCATCGAGGTGAACCCCCGCGTCTCGCGCTCCTCGGCCCTGGCCTCGAAGGCCACGGGCTACCCCATCGCCAAGGTCTCCTCGCGCATCGCCCTCGGCTACACGCTCGACGAGATAAAAAACGAGGTCACGGGCGAGACCTATGCCTGCTTCGAGCCGGCGGTGGACTACGTCGTCGTGAAGTTCCCCAAATGGCCCTTCGACAAGTTTGGCGGCTCAGACCGCAGCCTTGGGCCTCAGATGAAGGCCACAGGCGAGGTCATGTCCATCGCGCCCTGCTTCGAGGCGGCGCTGATGAAGGCGGTCAGGGGCGCAGAGATAAAACAGGATACCCTGAACCGCGCGCCGCACTCGCGCCGCCCTCTGGGCCTGCGCCTGCGAGACATGGACGACCTTCGCATCTTCACCCTCTTTGAGGCGCTCAAGGAGGGCATGAGCGTGGACGAGCTGCACGGCATCACGATGATAGACGAGTGGTTCCTGCGCAAGCTCAGGGGCATGGTCGAGCTGGAGGCCGAGCTGGCACATGGCCTCACCGCCGAGAACTACAAGAAGGCCAGATACTTCGGCTACACGGACGCGGCGATACGCCGCATCTCGGGCTGCGAGACACCGGAGCGCCCGCCGCTCAGCTACAAGATGGTCGACACCTGCGCGGCCGAGTTCGAGGCCCGCACACCCTATTTCTACTCCGTGCCCGAGGGCTTCTGCGACGCGAGGGCCAGGGTGGAGCCTGGGCACAAGACCATCGTCGTGCTCGGCTCCGGGCCCATCAGGATAGGCCAGGGCATAGAGTTCGACTACAGCTCCGTCCACTGCGTAAGGACGCTCAGGGACATGGGCTACGACGTGGTCATCATAAACAACAACCCCGAGACGGTCTCGACGGACTACGGCACGGCGTCCCGGCTCTACTTCGAGCCGCTCTGCCCCGAGGACGTCATGGGCGTGCTCGAGGTGGAAAAGCCCATAGGCGTGGTCGTGGCCTTCGGCGGCCAGACCGCCATCTCTCTGGCGAACTTCCTCGTCTCGAAGGGAGTCAAGATCCTCGGCACCTCTGCCGAGGGCATAGATCTCGCCGAGGACAGGGAGAAATTCGACGCTTTGCTCGGCTCCATGGGCATAGAGCGCCCGAAGGGTGAGGCCGTCCTCACCCTGGACGAGGCGCTCGCCGCGGCCTCGAGGCTTGGCTTCCCCGTGCTGCTGCGGCCCTCCTACGTCATAGGCGGCCAGAACATGGTCATCGCCCACGACGAGGGCGACGTGCGCCGCTACATGTCCGTCATCCTCTCCGGCGGCATAGAAAACCCCGCGCTCATCGACAAGTACATGCCCGGCACGGAGCTGGAGTGCGACGTCATTTCAGACGGACAGCAGGTGCTCATTCCCGGCATCATGGAGCACGTCGAGCGCGCCGGCATACACTCCGGCGACTCCGTGGCCATCTACCCGCCGCGCAGCCTCTCGCCCGAGATGACGGAGCACGTCGCGGACTGCTCGCGCCGTCTCGCGCTGGCGCTGGGCACGCGGGGCCTCGTCAACATTCAGTACCTCATCTACGATGGGAAGCTGTATGTAATCGAGGTCAATCCGAGAGCCTCGCGCACGATACCCTATCTGAGCAAGGTCACGGGCGTGCACATGGTGGATATCGCCACGCGCGTCATGATGGGCGCGTCCCTGGCGGAGCTGGGCTGCCCCGACGGGCTGCTGCCGCCCTCGCCGTACTACGGCGTGAAGGCCCCGGTCTTCTCCTTCGAGAAGGTGCCGGACGCCAATTCCCTGCTCGGCCCCGAGATGAAGTCCACGGGCGAGGTGCTGGGCGTCGGCAGGACACTGAAGGAAGCGCTGTACAAGGCGCTGGCCGCGGCGGGCTTCCGCTTCGTCACCGAGAACGGCGAGCCAAGGCGCGGCGTGCTGCTTAGCGTCGAGAGCCGTCAGCTCGGCGAGATAGAGCCGCTGGTGCGCAGCCTGGACGGGAGCGGCAGACTCATGTTTGCAACGCCAGAGACGGCGGAGGCCATCAAGGCCCTGGGCTGCTACGCCTTCGATATCGGAGCCGTCAGCCACACGGCGGACCTTGGCGGCTTCCTCGAGCGCGCGGGCATCGGCCTTGTCATCTATGTCGGCGCGCTGCACGACGACACGATGGGTGACTATGTGGAGCTGCACCGTCAGGCAGTGAAGCGCGGCATCTTCTGCATAACAAGCATAGACACCGCAAAAGAGGCGGCTGCGCTGCTCGGAGAGCATTTCAGCCCCGACGCCACCGAACTTCTCGACATCGGTAAGGTCGCTGATTTCAGGAATGTTTAATCTCCCTTGACAAGTGCAGGGGATGGTATATACTGAACGTACATCGCTTTGCGGAGGTATATACGATGATAGTTACTACTACCAACACCGTTGAAGGACATGAGATACGCGAGTACCGCGGCATCGTGTTTGGCGAAGTCATCACCGGCATCAACGTTTTCAAGGATATCGGTGCTGGCCTGCGCAACTTCTTTGGTGGACGCAGTGCCGGGTATGAAGAAGAGCTTATGAACGCCCGCAACGCAGCCCTCGACGAGATGTGCCAGCGCGCAGAGCGCACCGGCGCTAACGCCGTCGTCGGCGTGGACGTGGACTACGAGGTCCTCGGTACCGACAACGGAATGCTCATGGTCAGCGTCTCCGGCACCGCCGTCGTCACCGACTGAGCACGCCTGAACGCAAAATGAAGCGGCACCCTTTGGGTGCCGCTTCATTTTTATATCCTCCCTCACAGCAATATCGGCCTCGCCTGCGGAAGGACGTATTCGTACATCTTGCGGTGTCCCTCCGGGCTCGGGTGGATGCCGTCCTCGCTGAACAGACCATCGAAATTCCGCTTCTCCAGAAACGCGCTGCGCACGTCCAGCATCGGTATGCCCCGCTTCGCCGCTATCCGCATCACCGCCAGGTTATACATCTCGTTCCAATGCTCAATGCTCTCCGTCGAACCCAGAAACTTCATCAGCGCCTTTGGGTCCAGCTTCCGCGAAAACCAGTCGAAATACCGCTTGCCGTACACCGGTATCAGATTTATCACCACCGGCTTGCTCCCCAACGCCATGATGCCGTCAAGTACCTTATTATAATACTCCACAAACCTCGCTATCGGCGTATTGCAGTCGTGCGCCGCCTCCGGCTCAGCAGACACCGAAGGCCAGTCAAAGTCCGAATCGTTCCCGCCCAGCATCACCAGCGTAGTCGGGCAGGCCGCTATGTCCTTCGAATACCTTTCCAGACGCTTCAGCGCCGCAGTCGACGTGCAGCCGAACTTCGAGTGGTTCTTCATCTCACTGTCCAGCGAGCTGCCCAGCAGATTCACGAACGACTCCTTCCAATGCGTATACTTCGCACTGTCCGACAAATACACAACACCGCCAGTGATGGAGTCGCCTATTATACAAATCGGATTGCCCATGACGTTTACCTCGCCTTCCTCAGCTTCCATGTCTGCATTATACGACCTTTCAGCCGCTTTGTCAACACAAGAAACTATAAGAACAAAAGGTTTTTTAGTTACTGCACTCCATCGTATATGTGAAGGTGCTGCCTTCGCCGGGGCGGCTCTCGACGCTGAGTTTTCCGCCGTGGGCGTCGGAGATCTGTTTGACCATTGAAAGCCCCAGCCCGGAGCCGCGGTCCACTCCCCTTGAGCTGTCGGCCTGCCAGAAGCGCTCCCAGATATGGGGCAGGTCCTTTTTATCTATGCCTATGCCATTGTCCTCGACCGAGAACTTGAGCAGGCCGCCCTCCGCTTTCAGGCTCACGCGCACATGCCCGCCCTCGGCAGTGTACTTGAAGGCGTTCTCCACGAGGTTCTGCACCAACCTCGCCATGAGGCCCACGTCCATGTTCGCGTACACGCCCTGCTCGATGTCCTTCTCCAGCTCTATTGCCCGGCCCGAGGCCGTCGCGGCCTCGTCGCACACGACCTCCACCAGCGCCGAGAAGTCCGCGCGCTCCAGCTGCACGCTGTGCGTGCCCTGGTCCATGCGCGTGATATTCAGCAGCTGGTTTATGAGAGCCGACATCTTCCTCGACTGCCGCTCCACGACCTCCATCGATTCCTCGTAGTCCTCGACCGTCTTAGCGTTCTGCCTCGCGTACTCGCACTCCGCTATGATAACCGCGATGGGCGTCCTCAGCTCGTGCGAGGCGTCGGAGGCAAAGCGCTTTTCCGCGTTGAAGGAGTGCTCCAGCCGGTCGAACATACGGTCGAAGGTCGCGGCGAGCCGGTGTATCTCGTCCCGGCCTCGCTTTAATCCTATCCTCGCCGTCAGGTCTGAGCCGTCCGAGATGGCGTCCACGGTGTCGGTTATCTGGCGCACAGGCTTGAAGGCCCGCCGAGCTATGAGCCAGCCCACCACCGCCGTCAGCAGTACCAGTATCGGAAACAGCACCAGCGACAGTATGACGATCACCCGCACCGCCGAGAACGAGTTATCCGTCGAGGTGATACCCCGGAGCCACACGTTGCCTCCGGGGTTCTGGACATACAGGTCGTAGACCAGATATTTCTCCCCGTCGATGGTGACGTCTCGCGTCTGCCCGTTCAGGAACTCGTCGTCGCCCTCGAAGTGCCTCAGCCCGGCGCCGCCTATGAGCTGCTCCGCGTCGTCATACACCAGCACGTAGACATTGTGTCGGTACAGGTTCAGCTCATCCAGGTCCAGATAGCCGTTTTTATACTCCACATCGTCAATATTGTCGTGTACGACGTCGAGCAGCGTGGTCTCCGCGTTGTTCGTGAGCACGCGGTTGCCCACTATGAGCATGAAGATCAGCACCAGCGCCACGACCAGCACCATCATGAGGGTGAAGTATATCGTCACCCTGGTTTTTATCGTTATGAACCTCATGCCTCGTCCCTCAGCACCCAGCCCACGCCTCTCACCGTGTGGATGAGCTTCTTTTCAAAATCCGCGTCCAGCTTGCGCCTGAGATAGCTCATGTACACATCGACGACGTTTGTACCGCCCTCCCAGTCGTAGCTCCACACGTTGTTCTCTATCGCCTCGCGTGAGAGGACGCTGCCCTTGTTGCGTATCATGAACTCCAGTACCGCGAACTCCTTCGCCGACAGGTCGATGTTCTTCCCTCCCCTTGTCACACGGTGCGAGGCCGTGTCCAGCGACAGGTCGCCGCAGGTGAAGACGTTTGTCACGCTGCCCGTCGCCTTTCTCGTCATGGCCCTTATCCTCGCCAGCAGCTCGTCAAAGGAAAAGGGCTTTACGAGGTAATCGTTCGCGCCGAGGTCGAGGCCCTCGACCCGGTCGCTCACCGCGTCGCGCGCCGTCAGGAACAGCACCGGCGTCGCGTCCCCGCGCTCGCGCAGCCGTCTCACCGCAGTGAAGCCGTCCAGCCGCGGCATCATAACGTCAAATATGGCAGCGTCGTATTCCGCCGACTCAAGGTAATCCAGCGCCTCACGCCCGTCATAGCAGGCGTCCGTGGAATACCCCGCCGCTGCCAGCCTCTTGCAAATTATACGGTTCAGGTCCCGCTCGTCTTCCACGACCAGTATCCTCATCCCATCGCCTCCCCAGCATATTTTCCCACGTCTCAATTAATCCTTCATTAAAAAACCGGCCCCGGCCCGATTTTTGCTCCGGGACGGGGCCGTATTCCTCTGAATCCTACTCCATCATAACAGCGTAGCCTTCGCTCCCGAGGCGGTCGAGCAGGGACTGGCTATGCTCCTTGCCGCCTACCTCGCAGGCTATGTGTACCAGTATCTCGCTCGGCGACAGCGTCGGGCACAGGCGGTCGTGATTTATCGTGATGATGTTCGCCCCCGTGTCCGCTATGATATGCAGCAGCCGCATCAGGCTGCCCGGCGAGTCCGGCAGCGTCGTCGCGAACTTTATCCTCCTGTGTCTCGACACGAGGCCCAGCTCGATCACCCGGTGGATGAAGCTCACATCTATATTGCCCCCGGACAGCAGACACACCGTCTTCCTGTCCTTCGTGTCCACCTTCCCGGACAGCACCGCCGCCAGCGAGCTCGCACCCGACGGCTCCACGATCTGCTTCGTGCGCTCCATCAGCAGAAGGATGGCCGCCGAGATGTCGTTATCTGTCACCGTCACCATATCGTCCGCGTACTGCATGATCTGCTCAACGGTCTTCTCACCCGGGCATTTGACCGCGATGCCATCCGCTATCGTCGAAACGCGCTCCGAGGCCACGTGTTTGCCCTCATGGAAGCTCCTGTACACCGCGTTCGCGCCCTCAGCCTGCACGCCCACGACCCGCACGCGCGGGTTCACCTGCTTTATGCAGGCCGCAACACCCGCCAGCAGCCCGCCGCCGCCCACAGGTACCACTACCGTATCCACCGTCGGCAGCTGGCTGAGTACCTCCAGCCCGACAGTGCCCTGACCCGCCATGACCTCATAGTCGTCAAATGGGTGCAGGAAGGTCGCATCCTCGTCCCGGCATATCTCCATGGCCTTCTCGAAGGCGTCGTCATAGCAGTCGCCGCAGAGCACCACCTTCGCGCCGTAGCCCTCCGTCGCCTGCACCTTCGCTATCGGCGCCGCCTTCGGCATCACTATCGTCGCCGGCAGCCCATGGCTCTGAGCCGCGTACGCCACGCCCTGTGCATGGTTCCCCGCCGACGACGCCACGACCGCCTTCACCTCGCCTCGCTCCGTCAGCGCTCCTATCTTATTCGCCGCGCCGCGTATCTTGAACGAGCCCGTCTTCTGCCTGTTCTCACATTTCATCCAGACCTCGCCGCCCGCCATGCAGCTGAAGGTCGCGCTGTAGTCCAGGTCAGTCTTGTGTACTATCCCGTCGAGCCTTTTCGCTGCCCTCTCAAAGTCCCTGAGCGTAAGTTCCATCCCGTGCACCTCCAAGCGTCGTTCTGTCCTTTCCTTCTTCTATGATAACTCCCCCCTGTCCCGCCGTCAACGGCCAAACAATTTTTATATGCCTCTTGCGATTTGCCGGAAAGTCGCTATATTGTACCCCAAACAACAAAGGAGGTATGCACATGACGGCATACGACAAAAACATCGACTACTCCGATCTCATCGCGCAGGAGGCCGCCAAGGGCGTCTACGCCGACCGCACGCTGCTCGCGCAGTACGAGGCCGCACGCAACGCCAAGATCGCCGGCGAGGGCCTCGACTACGCACAGACCAACGTCTACACGCAGGAGGTATCCGAGCCCCGGCACTACTACACCGCCACCGACCAGAGCGACTACATCCGCGAACTCTACGCCGCCGCGGAGCGTCAGGCCCTCTCCGCTCTCGAGAGCGCCTACTCCGACCAGCTCGCCGCCTACGACGCCGAGGCCGCCGCCATCCCCGCCGTCTACCGCGAAGCCAAAAGCCGGGCAGCCGCCTCCGGCGCCATTGCCCAGCAGAGCATGAACGAACGCTTCGCCGCCTCCGGCCTCAACACCGGCGCTCAGGGCCAGGCCGCCCTCGCCCTCGGTATCTCCACCCAGTCCGAAATGGCCTCCATCGACTCCGAACGCTCTGCAAAGCTCTCCGAGCTCTCCGTCGAGCGCGCAAAAGTCAAGGCCCAGTACCGTCAGGCCGTCGCCGACGCCATAGCCCAGAACGAAATTGACCTCGCCCGCGCCCTCTATGAGGAGGCCGTCCGCGTCGACAACAGCTACGCAGTCGCCGACGCCGAGCTGCTCGAGCAGATCTACAACACCTCCCACGGCTACGGTTACACCGGCTACGTCCCCGCCTGATACCCCGCCCTCGTTTGCCTCTGGTTTGACCATATGTAATTTACTGTCATTGTGGCCAGACCAGAGGCCGCTTTTTTGTCCAGCTTCCCATATTGTCAAAAGCCTGACACGGGTCTAAAATTGTGTCATCTACTTTGAAAAGGAGTCTTGATACAATGGCAGACGGCGTGCTCAGGCGCAAAGCCAGAAATGCTCAGCTCATATACGAGGATCTGCTCGACAGAACCGGGATGGACGGTCTGCCGGTGACCTTTGTCGCCGACGAGGGCAGGCGCTCCATGCTCTCCAGGGCCTGCTACACCTCCAATCCCTTCCCCATTCCGCTCAGTCTGGTGCTCACCAAGCTCAGAATACCCGCGGTCCGCAAGCTCTTCGAGGATGAGATCATCCCTCAGACCAGCGCCATCGCCGCCGTGCTCACCGCGTGCAGCGCCGCCGCGACCGAGATAGCCGCGCTCAGGGGAGCCGACGTCTCCAACGCTCAGATACGCTGCGACCTCGTATTCTCCGGCCTGCAGGCCATAAGGCTCTACATGTCCGACCACAAACACTGCAAAGAATTTACCTCCTCCCGCGTCCAGTCGGCGCTCCGTGTCAACAACGCCCTCAACGGCTCCATGCACAAGTTCCGTGCCAGGGACGGCCGTGACGTATCCTTCCACGTCTACTATCAGAGCCAGCAGGAGAAGCTGGTCAAGGCCCTCGGGCTCTCCAAGAAATCCGAAGAATACAAGTTCTTCTCCCTCAAAAGGGACATGAAGGAGATCGCCGCCAACGTCGCCTCCAGGACCGCCATGGAGCTTGAGGACCTCAGCTTCGACTGCGGCGCCTGCGGCTGCATGATACGCAGCCGCGAGGAGTGGGAGTCCAGCGAGGTCGGCAAGGCCGTGATCGCCATGCCGCTCATCCGCACCGAGAAGCTCGCGGAGTCCGAAGCCCCCGACTGGGGCCGCCCGACAGAGCGCGGCCCGCTCTCCGGCATTCGCGTGCTGGACCTCACCCACATCATCGCTGGCCCCGCCTGCTCGCGCATCCTCGCCGAGTACGGCGCGGACGTGCTGCTCGTGCGCCGCGGCGACTTCAAGCATCAGGAACAGGCTATGCTCGAGTTCGACGGCTGGGCTGGCAAGCACTCTATTCAGCTCGACTTCAACATCCCCGAGCAGCTCGAGCGTGCAAAGCGGCTCATCCGCGAGGCAGACGTCGTCACCTACTCCTATCAGAACGGCTGCATGGACAAGTTCGGCCTCTCCGAGGCGGATATCCGCGCGCTCAACCCCAACGTCATCTACTCGAATCTCAACTGCTTCTCCGACACGGTCTGGAAGGACCGCCCGGGCTGGGCACCATGCGCTGAAGATATCACTGGCCTGTCCGTGCGCAACGGCTCGCTCGAGGAGCCCAAAAACCTCAACGGCGTGCCGCTCGACTACTTCCCCGGTTTCATCCTCGCCCTCGGCACCCTGCGCGCCATCGCGCAGCGCCTGAAGGAAGGCGGCGGCTACAAAGTCACGACCTCCCTCACCCGCGGCGCGCAGTATCTGCACGAGTGCGCCGACCTCTGCGAGAACTCCGAGGCCGTTCCGCAGGAGAGTTCCGTCGCCGTCCGCAGCAAGGACAAGGTCTGGGACAACGTCTTCCAGTACGTCAAAGGCTGCGCCTCCGGCGGCGAGTGCGGCTTCAGCTCTCCCCCGGTGGTTAACACCGCGTTCCCCCTCGATGAGCGCAACCTCGTCTTCACCGACGGCTGCACAGGCTGGAGCCAGAACTGAACAGTCCAAAACAGCAAAAAGATGCCGGCCAGCTGGTCGGCATCTTTTCATACATTCAATTTACTGCGCCGGGGCGGTATAGCCCAGCTTCAGGCCCGGGATGCGCCGCTTCAAAAGCTCCTGCGCCTGGTCCACGTAGCTCTCCGTCTCCGTATACACCGCCGCAAGCTCGCGGCCTTCGCCGCAGACGACCAGCCGGAAGGTGTTCAAATCCATCTTGCCGCAGCAGCAGTGCGTCGAGCAGGCAACCACCCGCGTGAAGGCGTGGTCGATCTGCCCCAGCGGTATGCAGTAGCGCTTCAGGCCCCCGTCCCGGTAAAACAGCGCGCGCTGACCTACCCTGAACGGCCCAGCCTTCTCCGCATTCACATAGTCCTCCGCCAGCGCCGGGTCCTCTATCCGCACGCCCTCGGGCGTATACAGCCTTATATTCTTCGCTTCCGCCATTTCGCCGCCTCCTTAATGATAATAATTCTTATTCTTAATTTCTGCTCAAACTATAGCACAGTCACAGAAAGTTTGCAATAGGGAAGTTGTATTTTTTTTAAAAAGTGTTATACTGGCTTGGCCGGGGCCGGTCTCTGGTGTCGTTCCTGGAGGTATATGGCTTGAAAAAGTTTATTCATTTGTTTTTTGACAAGCGATTTCTGAAGTTCTGCCTGGTCGGCGCGGCAAACACGCTGGTCGGGGCGGGCGTGATGTTCCTGCTCTACAACGTGGCGTACTGCTCCTACACCTTCTCCTCCGCGATGAACTATGTCGTTGGCAGCATATTGAGCTATTTCCTGAACAAGTATTTCACCTTCGAGGTGAAGGAGTACAGCGTGGGGCAGGTGCTGCGCTTTATCCTGAACATCGCGGTCTGCTATGCCGTCGCCTACGGCCTGGCGAAGCCCTTCGCGGTCTGGCTGCTGGCGGATGCGACGCAGAGGGTGCAGGAAAACGTGGCGATGCTCGTCGGCATGGTGGTGTTCACCGGCCTCAATTACATTGGCCAGAGATTCTTCGCTTTTGCGAAAAAATAGGAAAACCCCTTGACAAAGAGGGAAAAAGCTGATAAATTACTATGGCGCTCCAAAGACAGCAGGCTGCGAAAGCGGAAGTCCTGCCGAGGACGGCATCAGTATGTTATACTATTGATTGCTATTCATCCTCCGTGTCTTTCTGACGCGGAGGTTTATTTTTGGGCGCGACGAAACTTCCGGAGGTGAAGAAGGAAAATGCCGAATGCAAGAGTTCTCAGCGAGAAGCAGGCGATAGTCGAGGAACTGACCAAGCGTCTTAGCTCCGCGAGCGCGGGTGTGTTCGTGGACTACAGGGGCATTACGGTCGCCGAGGATACGCAGCTTCGCCGTGAGCTGGCGCAGAACGCCGTGCAGTACAGCGTCGTGAAGAACAC